>Ga0116226_10000145_pt1 | contig 53284 bp, 54 predicted proteins | sample S1TSphfallax_FD_89692 | JGI IMG/M metagenome (GOLD analysis project Ga0116226, IMG submission 89692) | Host-associated microbial communities from peat moss isolated from Minnesota, USA - S1T2_Fa - Sphagnum fallax MG | ecosystem: Host-associated > Plants > Peat moss > Unclassified | place: USA... | reverse complement strand
GTTATTCCCGTCGGCGGTGCGGGCACTTTGTCTTTCTATTGTTCGCAGGGGTCTTCATCCGGCGCCCTGGTGGCATGCGCACCTGGAGACAGCGTTACTTGGACGATTGATTCGCCGTTCGGTGGAGGAATAAACGAATATTTTCAAAGTTCCATTACCAGCGGAAGCGAGCCGGTTGTACTCTCGATCTCAGTTCCCCTAGCGACGGCTCCGGGCGTATTCACATCGAATATTTCGTTTGTTGATAATGAGACCGATGGACAGTCGAGCGCGTCGGCTCCTTACCCTGTGACGATCGAGGTCACATACGCGCCGCCACCGACCTCACCAGCGACCCCGGCGCCGGGATCGATTCCGACATTCATCGCCTACTACGCGAATCTCGCTATTGCGGACGATATGTCATCTGCCAATGCGCCTGGGACGGATGGTGGATACTATGGATGTGCATGGGCCGTAAATCAGGTCCTCCAAATGGCTGGCCTTTCTCCGCTCGGTGTGAACACGTTACTTGTGCCGTCGCTCGAAACCGCGCTACAGGGTGGTCCGAATACTCCCGGGCGAGGCCAACAAATCAAACAAAGCGCAACCGCGCCCGGAGATCTGGTTATCGAGAAAAACCAGAACCACATCGGAATCTGCCTCAATTACGGTTGTTCTCAGGTCGTATCGAATCACTCATCGAAGCCAAACTATTTCAACTACCTTACAGGCCCCGACATGGGCTATCCAAATCCAAATCCACGTTTTTGGAGAGTTATACGATGAAATTACCATCGATTACGATAAAGGCCCTGACTATTGTTACCGCCTGCGCTTTGGCTCTGATACCTAATCAGCCGACAGCGGCAGGTTCCGACTCAGCCACGACTGTCTTAGACCAGTACTTGGCAGCTCGGGGTTATACGACGATTGTGACCAAGCCGGCTATCTATGTCCCGTGTCCAACCGGGTATCGCTGCCTTGGTTGGACCGCGGTAATCGGTTACGACGTAAATGCCGATGGAGCGGGCGGCAGCATTGCGATCGTTTCAGGCGGCGTGACGTGTCCTTCGTGCGGTGAGGTTCTCGTGTCGGGTGGTGGAGTTCTTGATGCCCCAGGCTTCGAGTCGTATGGCTTCGATTCGACGACCGCCCAGAGCCTGGTTAGCCAACTCAATAGCCAGTAAATGAGTGTACCCTTGATCGTTCTTTCTGTGGCGATGCTCATTGCCAGCCCTTCAGCGCGGATGACTTCTCTTCGTTGCCCCGTTGCCAAAATTCAGAGTCTTCAAGCCATTGACTCAAGGAACGACCGCGGAATCCATAGGCTCTCCGCGGCCCAATTGGCCACGCTATATCGAAGCTTGAGCCAACTTTTTTTAACGTGCTCCGAGGCACACCGAGCCGGCGCGACGGGTTTGCTAGATACGTCGCTACACGAGAAATTTTTTGCCGCCGTTTATGAAAAGTCAGCGGCATCGCAAGACTCGGTTGATAATCAATTGAGCCGTTGTCGTGACGACCTGCGCAGATCAAACGACCTTATGCGCGATGTTCGCCTTGCTCACCCAACGGGAGCAGAAGACGCCTCACTTGTTCAGATCGCTAAGTCGGTGCATCGAAGGGATATCTGCACTCCCCCACGATGAGAAGTATGACGAGCCCGCACGGCCTACTAGGATCGTAGCATCCGCCCGGACGCGCGTGGTCTGGATGCTTTACACACTCCGCAGTGGGCGGCAATTGATGGGGCATCGACATGACCGCGCTGGACTATCGCGTAATTGACGACCGCATGGTACCTATCGGAAGTTAAACCGGCGGCGCTTGGACGCCGTGGGCGAACGCTTCGAGACGCGCGCGATCGATTGCTTTGACGCGGCCGCGATCGAGCTCGACGGCGCTTGCGTTCTTGAGTCGCAGCAAAGCGCGCGCCGCCATATCGCGCACGGTTCCCGCCGCGGCGGCGATCTGCGCTTGCGAGAGGTTTGCAACGCCGGGTAAGCCGGCCGCCATCCCGGTGGTTGCCGGAGCATACGACATCAGGAATTTCGCGACGCGTTGCAGCACGTGGGCGAACGCGAGATCCGCGATCGTGTCGATCGAACGGCGCCGCGCTTGCGATGCGGCGGCGAGAAAACCGAGGCCCAGCTCCGCATCGTTGCGCACGGCGTGCAAGACGCTCTCGGACGGCAGCAGGACGAGCGTGCACTCCGTGAGCGCCTCGGCGCGCGTCGTCGCGCCGCCACCGTCGAAGGTCCCCGATTCGTTGAGTGGGTCGTGGGTGAGCCGCTCGCCGAGCGAATGCGTCTTGCCGTCGGGCGAGAGCAAGGTGTAGACGACCTTGCCCGAGCGCACGAAGCCGAGATACGGCCAGATCTCGCCTTCGTCGTAGATCGTTTCGCCGGACCGGAACGAACGTTCGGTCGCAACTTGCGCGAGCTCGGCGATCGTCGATTGCTTGGCGTTTTGGAACGGTGCCGCATGCGAGAGAAAGGTCCCGACATCGGCGCGTTCGTCGATGCGCTCGAGGCGAATCGTCCAGCGGCCCGAGCCCAGGTTGCGCGCGTCCCACGAGAAGCGTCCCGGCCGCGATTGGGCGAACTCGTTACGCAGCGAGCGCGGATCGGCTTCTTCGTTGAGCTCGACGACGCCGCCGATCGGCAACTTGTCAAACGCCTCAAAAATTCGCGCGCTGCGATTGGTGGCGGGGAGCGCGCGGGCATCGATCGTGATCGCAGGCGTTCGGGAAGCGGGCATTACGGGGAAATGCGTCCCGGAGGGTGTCGTTTCCCTGCGGCCCGAACCGCGCCGTCATGTCCTTGGCAACCCCGCCGGCGCCTGCGGATGTACCGCCCGGCAGGCGCCGCAGCTGGATCGGGCGGGGGATCGACGTCCTCGCCGCGCTGATCCTCATCGCTGCGATCTACCGGTTCGCGATCGCGCCGCGGCTCTTTCCCCCGGCGCCGGTCGCCGCGCCACCCGTCCACCTCGACCGGCTCGACGGGCGCGGCACGTTCTCGCTCGCGGCGCAGCGCGGACACGTCGTCTTTCTCGACTTTTGGGCCTCCTGGTGCGAACCATGCCAGGCCTCCATCCCGCTGGTCGAACACTACGCGCGCACGCATCCCGGAGTCGAAGTGATGGCCGTCGATTCGGGCGAGCCGGCGCAGATCGCGGGCGCGTTCGCGCGCAAACACGCGATGCAGAACGTCGTGCTCGATCCCGATTCACAAGTGACGGCGGCGTTCGGTGTTTCCGGTTATCCGACGATGGTGGTCATCGGCCCCGACGGGATGGTGCGCGCCAAGTGGGTCGGCTTCGATCCCGCAATCGAAGACGCGATGGCGCAGGCGGCGCATACGTTCGCGCCGCGCCGCACGTCGTCACTCGGGAGCGGACTGTTTCGGGTGGCCGCGGCCGCCGAGCTTCCCGCGCCGCAGCTGGTGATCGAAGACGATCCGAGTTCGCTCGATACGATTCGGAACACGCCCTTCGGCTGGCAACTCGGTCCGCTCACCCAAGGCTATCTGTTTCTCGTCGACGATCATGGGGCGCTCGTCCCCGACCGCGCGCTCGCGGTGCCGACGCGTGCCAACGGCGGAATCTCGGCCGACGGTCGGACGATCACGTATCGCCTGCGCACCGGACGCTGGAGCGACGGTGCGCCGTTCGACGCGCGCGACGTCGCCTTCACGATCGAGGCGTTGCGCAACCCGCGCACGGCCGTCCCAGATACCTCGGCCGTCGCTCCGATCGCATCCTATGCGGTGCCGCGGCCCGATACGCTCGTCGTGCACCTGCGGGCACCCTCGGCGCCGTTCGTCGCCTCGTTTCTCACCGAGGGCGCGAACGATCCGTTCAGCATTTTGCCGCGCCACATCGCGGCAAAATACGCGTCGCTCGATCAGAGTTCGCTCGACACGGACCCGGTCGGACTGGGTCCGTTTCGTTTGCGGCACTGGGCGCGCGGCGAACGGCTCGAATTCGAGCGCAATCCGTATTACTGGCGCGGGCCGGCGGCGAGCGCCCGGGTCGTGGTGAACGTCGTACCGAGCGCGACGACGCGCTTCTTGCTCGCGCGCACGGGCGCACTCGACGAGATCGAAGTCACCGGCCTCGCCGCGGACACGGCCGGCCGCACGCCGGGGCTGCGCGTGGTCGCGACGACCACCAACATCGTCGATTATCTGCAATGCAATCTGCATATGACCGCGTGTGCCGACCCGGCCCTGCGCCGCGCGATCGCGCAGGCGATCGACCGGCAACGGCTCGCGCGGACGATCTATCACGGCACGGTGCTGCCGACCGACGCGATGCAGCTCGATCCGCTCTACCGGACGAGTCAGACGCTGCCGCCGTTCGATCCGAGCGCGGCACGCGCGCTCGTGCACGGGCACCCCGTGGTGAATTTTGCGATTGCCTCCGCCTGGCGGGATTCGCAAGCCGCCGCGGTCGAGATCGCATCGGATCTCGCCGCAGCCGGGATCGATGCGCAGATTCATGGCTATACGGAAGCGCAGTTCTGGGGCGCGAAGGACGCAGGCGGGATCCTCGAGGGGGCGCGCTACGATCTCGCGCTCACCTCGTGGTCGCCGGCGCTCGACCCGGACCGCTCGTACCTGTTCGGCTGCGCGGCGACGCCGCCCGGCGGTGGAAACTCGATGTTCTACTGCAATCCCGCCTACGATCGGGACGAGCGGCTCGGTGCGGAGCACTACGATCCGGCTGCGCGCGCGCCGTATTACCGCGATGCCGGCACGATCCTCGCGCGTGACCTGCCGGTGATTCCGCTCGGCTTCGAGCGCTTGAGCTTCGCCGTCTCGTCGCGCCTCGCCGGCTTTCGTCCAAACGCTCTGGGACGAAATTTCTGGAATGCGTGGGAGCTGCGCGTCACGTCCCGCTGAACTGCGCTTTGCGCTTTTCGAGAAACGCCTTCGTGCCCTCGACGAAGTCGCCGGTCTCGATCATCAAGCCGAACTGCAGCGCTTCGAGCGCGAGCGCCTCGCTCAGCGGCAGACCCGCGCCCTCGTCGATCGCGCGCTTCGTCGCCGCGATCGCGAGCGGCGCTTTCGAGGCGATGACGCCGGCGATGCGTTTCGCTTCATCGAGCAGGCCCGCGAGCGGGACGACTTTTTGCACGAGCCCGATGCGCAGCGCTTCGGACGCGTCGATCATCTCCGCGGTCAGACACAAATACATCGCCCAACCGCGGCCCGCGAGGCGCGTCGTGCGCTGCGTTCCACCGTAGCCCGGGACGAGGCCGAGGTTCACTTCCGGCTGTCCGAACTTCGCGTTCTCGCTCGCGATACGGATATCGCAGGCCATCGCGAGCTCGCAGCCGCCGCCAAGCGCGAAGCCGTTTACCGCCGCGATCACCGGCACACGCAGTTTTTCGATCTTCAGCGTGAGCGCTTGGCCGCGCTTCGCTTGCACGGCGCCGGCCGTCCCCGACGGCAGCGCGCCGAGTTCGCCGATATCGGCCCCGGCCGCGAAGGCCTTTTCGCCCGCGCCGGTGAGGATCGCACAGCGCACGGCGGAATCGGCATCGATCGCATCGAGCGCGCTTCCGAGTTCGCGCAAGACCGTCGCATTTAGTGCGTTGAGGACGCTCGGGCGATTGAGGGTGATCAGGGCAATGCCGTTTTCCACGGCGAGCGTAATCGTTTCGTACATCGGCCGCGGCCTTTGGGACGCGATCGCAGCGGCCCTGCGCGGCGCTTACACGATACGGGCGAAGAGCGCGTCGATGTCGATCGCGAGCGTCGGGTACACGGTCGATCGTGCAATCTCTGCGGCACCCGAGGTCTGATCGCGGCCCCGCTCGCACATCCGGACCGTCCGTGCGGTCGGATCGACGACGATCACGAGTGACGATCCATGATCGAAATAGAGACCAATCTTTGTCTCGAGCAGTCGCTTCCGGTCGCGTGGCGAGAGGATCTCGACGACGATATCCGGTGCGAGGACGGGCAGTTCGCGCGCATCGCCCGCTTCGTCGGGGAGACGGCCCTCGGCGACCCAGGCGACGTCCGGGACGAGCGAACTCGGCGGCTCCTCGCGCACCAGATAGAACCGCCACTCCGTGCCAATGAGCGCATCTTCCCCGGCCCAGCGTTCGAGGAGCCGTGCCATCCGGCTCTGCAAGAGCGAATGCCGCGTCCGCGGGCTCAGCTTTTGATACCAACGGCCGCGGATCGACTCGATCGCGGGTTTGACGTCGTCGGGGATGCCCAAGTCCGGCGCGAGCTGCATGCGTGTCTCCTCACGCCAGTCTATCACGCTGGTCCCGCCGGTGACGAGGGATGCCGGGGCGTTCGGGGAGAGTCGGCGGGGGGAGTGGAAGCCTGCTGCATGAGGACGGCCTACCATCAGGCGCTCGAGCGCACGCGTCTCGACGTCGTGCGCCTTGGCGCGCTCGCGGCGGATGCGATCCATTCCGCTTCCCAAGCCCTCGATCGCCGGGATGCAAAGCTTGCCGGCGGCGTCATCGCGGGCGATGATGAGATCGACAACGTGCGGCGAGCCGTCGAGGCTTCGTGCATCGAGCTGATTTGGAAGCAGCAGCCGGTCGCCGGTGAACTGCGAGCAATCGCGGGTATGCTTCAAATCGTGACCGACTTGGAACGGATCGGCGACTACGCGGTGGACATCGCGAAGAACGCAATCAAACTCTCGGATGTCCCGGTGCGCCCGGCGACCGTCGAGATCGGCCGGATCGCGTCGGTCGCGCAGGCGATGCTCGTCGATGTCATGCGCGCCTATCGCGAGAGCGACAACGCGCTGGCCGATGCGGTCATCCGCCGCGACGACGAAGTCGACGTGCTCTACCACACCGGGATCGCGGCGCTGCAATCCGAGATGCAGCACGATCCGGAGACCGTCCCGGCGGGAACGCTCTTGCTCTTCGTGATCTCAATTATCGAGCGCGTCGGCGACCGCGCCCAGAACATCGCTTGGCATACGAAGGACATCAACGCTGCATGAAACGCTTGGTCGCCGCACTCGCGGCCGTGCTCCTCACGGTCGCTCCGGCGCTCGCCAAGGATCAACTCGTCAAACTCACGATGGATGGGCGGCCGGTCGACCGTCGCGGCGGGATTGCGCTCTTGCACGACGGCGTCGTTTACGCTGACTCCGTCGATCTTGTGAAAACGTTCGACGGTCTGGTCACCTTCGCGGGCACCTCGGAACGCATCGAGATCAAGGGCCACGTCGGAACGTTCACCGCGGGGATGCGCGGCGCCACCGTCGACCAAGACCACGTGATGCTGCCGGGCGCGCCGTTTCTGCGCAACGGCGACCTCTACGTCCCGCTCGAGTTTTTCATCACCCGCATCGCAAGCGCGAGCGTGCGCTTCGGTCCCGGCCGTGCAGATATCCGCGTCAACTCCAACCCCCTCTCCTGAGCCGCTGACGCCGCCGCTCGCGCGCGAGGCGTTCGCGCTCGATCCCGGGCTCGTGTACCTCAATCACGCCGCCGTCGGCGTACTGCCGATCCGAACGCGCGATGCGCTGCACGCGTTCATCGACGGCCACGCCCGGCGCGGCGTGCTCGGAGTCTATCAGCACGAAAACGATTTGCCGCGCTACCGCGCGGCGGCCGGTGCGCTCATCGGCGCGCGCGGCGAGGAGATCGCGTTCTTGCGCAACACGGGTGACGGCGCGACGATCGTCGCGCGCGGACTGGACGTGGGCCCGGGCGACATCATCGTCACGAATCGCAATGAATTCGGCAGCAACGCCTATCCGTGGCTCGCGCTACGCGAGAACGGCGTCGAGGTGCGCTTCGTAAACGCGCCACACGAGCGGATGACGCCGGACGTCCTCACCGCGCACATGAGTTCGCGCGTGAAGGTCGTCGCCGTTTCGTGGGTCACCTTCGACGACGGCTACCGTCACGATCTGGCGGCGCTTGCCGAGGTCGCGCACGCGCACGGCGCGATCTTCGCCGTCGACGCGATCCAAGCACTCGGAGCGCTTCCGCTCGACGTCAACGCGTGCGGCATCGACGTGCTCTACGCCGGCGGCGCGAAGTGGCTGATGGCGTTGCAAGGCGTTAGCCTGCTCTACGTGCGCGCGGGTTTGCACGATCGCATCGCGACGCGGCTCGCCGGTTGGCGCAGCGTCGCCGACATCTGGGATTTTCTGGACTACGATCAACCCTGGGCGCCGGACGCCTCGCGCTACGAAGGCGGCACGCCGAACATCGCGGGTGCGCTCGCGCTCGCGACGTCGATCGACGTCTTGCGCGCGGCGAACGTCGAGGTGATCGGCGCGCATATCTTAGCGCTGACCGATCGTCTCGTCGAAGGACTGGCGACAAAAAACACGATCGTCGATTCGCCGCGCGGACCCGGCATCAGCAGCGGCATCGTACGCTTCCGCCCGGCCGCCGGCGATCCGCTCGAATTCGGGAATCGGCTCGCACGCGCGGGCATCGTGACCACGAATCGCGCGACCGGCATCCGCGTCGCCCCGCACGGCTACAACACGACGGACGAAATCGACGCCCTCCTCGACCTCATCCCCGAACGCTAGGAGTGGATGAGGCCTGACGCGATATTGATCACGAGCGCGAAGATCGTCGTGTTGTAGGCGAATGAGATGAGGCCGTGCAGTAAGACCACGCGGCGCACGCCGGGATCGGTGATTTGCACGTCGGAAACTTGAAACGTCATCCCGATCACGAACGAAAAGTAGGCGAAGTCGTAATCGTTGGGTTCGGTGTGGCCCGGGAAGATGAGGCCGCGCTGCGCCGATCCGTCGTCGTCGCTATCGAAATAATAGAGATGAGCGTAGCGGAACACGAACATCGTGTGGATGAGGAACCAGCCGAGAAAAATCGCCGCGATCCCCGCGCCGTAAACGAGCGCGACCTCCGCCCGGTTCATCTCGTGATGGCTGCCGCCGATAATCACGATCGCGGCGACGAGTCCCGTGATCACGGCACCGATCACGACGAGCAAAAGTGCGTTGCGCCCGGGATCCTCGAGCGCGGCCCGGCATTCGGTATCGGCGGGATCCGGGCGCATGCCGCCGAGCCACGACATCGTGATGATCAGGATCAGCGCGGCATCGTAGGCGGTGACGAGTCGCGTCGCACCGGTGAGCCAGTCGGGAGCGAGGATGAAGATCGCCGCGAAGAGCCCGATCGCGCCGCCGAAGGTGAACATCCGGTGGCGCATGAGCGAAGGCTGGTAGCGACGGGCAGCGCGCGCCGTCGCGCTCATCGCAGGCCGCTTGCGGCCCGCGTCCGGAACCCGAGCCTTCTCCCGAACCCGACTCAGGCGCCGTCCTCGGCCACCATGCACGGGGCCATGATCGCATCGCTCATCCCGTGGATGAGCCGCTTATCGGCCGGCACCACGGTTGCGAGGATCCCGCCGAGGCGTGTCTCGTCGCCGACGACGAAGTAGTACGGGCACAGCCGCACGCGGCCGTCCATCGTGACGACCTCGTCGCGCCGCGTATCCAGATAGGGGACGCTCACGCGCCGGCCTTTGTGAAAGCGCTGCAAGATGTAGGGTGAGGTATCGAAGGCGGCCGTTGCACTCACGATCGCGGCGCGCCAGTCGTCCTTGGTGAGGTCGTTTGCGATCTTCACGCCGCGCGAGCCCCAGGCGAGTTCGCTGAAGCCGGACGGCTTGATGACGTAGTCGCGTTCGCTCTTGCCCAGCGTCTCGAGTTCGAGCCAGTCGCGTACCGGCGCTCCAGCAGCGGTGAGCCCGGTGATCGAGGCGTGCGGCGGCAGCGGCCGCGCGTCCATCACCCACGTCTGCGGAAAGAGCCGGCCCAGCAGTGCGAACGTCTCGGCGCCGAGTTCGGCGGTCCAGAGTTTGGCGAGCGCCGGATGGTGCAAGAGCGCAAAGCCCGACTTTTCTTCGAGCTGGGCCTTCGGCGGCGGCGTCATCTTGATGCGGTTGTGGCGCGCTGCGTAGAGCATCAGCTCTTGCTTGGGGACGTTGAGCAAATCGAAGAGCTCGAAGTTGCGGTAGAGGACGTCGAGCTTCGACTCACGGCCATCGTCGTGACGCAAGAAGAGCGCGTCTTCGGTGAAGATGATGTCTTGCGGCGCGCACACGTACGCTTCGGCCGCGCCACGTTCGCGCATCTGCTCGGCGAGCCAGCGCAGTTCGCCGCGGTAATCGCCGGATTCTTCGGAGACGACGATCGCAACGACCGGCCGCGCGACCTGCGCCGTCGCGGCGAGCATCGCGCCGAACGCATCGGCCATCCCGTCCGTCTCGCCGACCGTGTCGGAACCGAGCTCACAATACGTCCGCGCCATCGCCGCGACGAAGCCCATGCCGCCAGGGATCGAATCGAGCTCGCTTGCGATGAAGCCGCCGCCTTCGGTCAGGATCAGATCGGGCCGGATGACGCGCGGAACGTCGCTCTTGAAGCGGTTCTGGCGCGCGAGGCGCACGATGTGATCGGGTTTGCCGCGGTCGAGGTAGTCGGCGATGAAGGCCGGCGCCGTGCCGCGCGCGCTGCGCGCATAGAGCGCGGAGAGGGCCCGGTAGAAGGCCAGCAGATGGGGACCGAGCGCACGGATCCGATCGACGGTCGCCGGTGAGAGCCGGAACGGCTCGGGCGAGACGCGCCAGGCAACGCCGGCCGTCTCCGGCGCCTCATCCACGGTGCGGAAGAGTCCGCCGGGAAGATGCTCCGCGATGTAGCGGGCGCGCATCGCGGGCGTGAGGTCAGGGACGATCGCCGTACAAGGCATCGCTAATGAGAACCGCCCGCGGCGGTGCGGGTTGCGACAAATTGCCTAGCCTGCTAGTGATCCTGCGGGGTCACCGGGATCGCCCCCGGGTTCAAGAGTCCGCCGGTCATGCGTGCCGCCCCGTTTGCGTAGCTGACATGCACGTGCAGCGTGCGCGCGATGCCGAGCGGGGCGAGATCGACATCGTCGGTGGCACGCGAAGCGCCGGCGCCCGTGACGATCGCGATCGCGAGCGGCCGGACGAACGACTTGCCGTTGGCCGCATAGGTCTGCGTGACGGTCACGCTGCCGCCCGCGACGCCTCCGCTGCAATAGGTCGCGGTCACCGGCGCCTCGGGGGCGCTGAACTGCTGGATCGTACAGGGTTCGGCTGCAGCGGCAACCGCTCGGGAGCCGGCAGCGGCAACGCCGAGCAGGGTGGCGAAGATCAAGGCGAGACGCATGGTCCAATGAACGACGCCCCCCGGCCGATCGTTGCGGTCCGTCCGATGCAGCGCGGCGACGTCGACGCCTTCGCGACATGGGGACGCAGCGACGATCCGCTCGATGCCCCCTACGAGCTGCCCCCGCTCGACCGCGCCGCCGCCGATTCGCTGTGGCGCTTCCTCTCCACGCGCCCGGCGCAGCGGCGCCCGTACGCCGGCCTCGTCGACGGCCGGTTCGCAGCCCAAATCATCGTGCGTTTGGGCGCCGAGCCGGCCGGCGCGGACATCGGCATCACGCTCGATCCGGCGCTGCGCGGCCGGGGCCTCGGCACCCGCATCCTGGTCGCGCTCGGTGAGGAGTTGCGCACGCGTGCGCAGATCGTCCGGCTGACGCTCGACGTCGCCGCCTATAACCTGCGGGCGCAACGGGCGTATCGTTCGGCGGGTTTTCTCCCCTTGGGGGAACGCTACGGTCCACCCGATCCGGGAATCGATCTGCGCGCGCTCGTTGCGGCGGGTGGTTCCCTTGCCGAGCGGCTCGCAGGCCACACTGCCGTCATCGACGGAGTCTGGTGCGTCCGCATCATCCATATGGAACGACCCTTTGCCGCCGAAAGCTGCGCCGAACACACGCATGTCTGACATCCGCCTCATCGCCCTCGACCTCGACGGCACGCTGCTTGCCCCCGATGAAACCGTCTCGGCCGCCAACCGCAGCGCGATCGCGAGCGCCCTCGCCGAGGGCATTCGCGTCGTGCTCGTCACCGGGCGCGGCGTCGATACCCCGGTCGCCATCTCGCGCGAGCTGGGGCTGAATCTGCCCGTGATCTGCTGCCACGGCGCGCTGACCAAGGATTTCGCCGCCAATAAAGTCCTCGTTCACATCCCGGTGCCGCTCATGTATGCAAAACCGATGGTCGAATTCGCCGAGGCGAACGATCTTGCGATCGCGCTCTACATCGACGAATCGTTTCACCGGCTGCCGAGCGCCCCGATCGTGATGCCCGATATGACCGGCCCGGGCTGGCGGGTCGCGGAATCATTGCACGGACTGCTCGACGGCGCGCCGACGTTCATCCGCTTCCTCGGTGAGGAATCCGTCACGGCGATGCGCGCGCAGTTCGGCGATCTGCCGCTCAACTTCCGGCTCGAGCATTGGGGCGAGTTCGTCGAGTGCGCGGTGCTCAGCCGCGAGGCCTCGAAGCAGAACGCGCTCGCGCGGCTGTGCGCCGATTTTCAGATCCCGGCCGAAGCGGTGCTCGCGGTCGGCGACTCGCGCAACGACGTTCCGATGCTGCGCTGGGCGGGGGTCGGCGTTGCGATGGGCAACGCGCTGCCCGAAGTGCGCGAGGCGGTGCGCTATGTAAGCGCGAGCAACGAACGTGACGGTGTGGCGCTCGCGATCGAACGCTTCGCACTCAAAACGCGGAAGTCGGCATGAGCGGCGCGCCGCCGCCCGTCTACGACGACCGGCTGCGCACGATCCTCGCCGCCCGGGATTGGGAAGCGCTGCGCGACTTCTCACGCGAGAACAACGAGATCCCCGACGACGTCTACACGCAAGATCAGCATTTTTGGGAAGTGCTGCTGCACAAACTCACGGTGAACCGGATCGATCTGCTCGGCTTGCACGAGCACTCGAACGCGTGGCTTGCGGAGCGCGGCTACACGGGCGACTTGGGCGGCTATTGATGGACGTGCGTGTGCTCGCGTTCGCACGGTTACGCGAGCTGTTCGGATTCGGCGAGCGGAACATCACGTGCGCGGCGGGCGCGACGCTCGAGGATCTGTGGTCGGAGCTGGCCGCGCAGAGCGGTGAAGCGCAGGCGCTGCGGGCCTCGACGCGCTTCGCGCGCAACGGCGCGCTTGCACCCGGAACGACGGAACTCTGCGACGGCGACGAGGTCGCGCTGCTGCCCCCGGTCGGCGGCGGATGATCGCGCTGTGCGCCGAGCCGCTCGCACTCGAGCCGCTGATCGCGGCCGTGCGCGACGACGGGCACGGCGCGATCGTGACGTTTCTCGGCGTCACGCGGGTGACCTCGAACGGCGATCCGCGGCCGGTCGCAGCGCTCGAATACGAAGCCTATGCGGCACTCGCGCTGCGCGAGATGGAAGCGATCGCCGCCGAGGCGCACGCGCGTTTCGGACCGCTACGAATCGCGATCGCGCATCGCACCGGCCGCGTCGACTTGGGCGAACCGTCGGTTGCGATCGCGGTCGGGACGCCGCATCGCCCGCAAGCCTTCGCCGCCTGCGCGTTCGCAATCGACGCGCTCAAAGCGCGCGTCGAGATCTGGAAGAACGAGTGCTACGCCGACGGCGCGACCGCGTGGCGCCCCAACGCCGAGGCGGCGCCGTGAGCGCGCTCGAACTGACGCGCGTCGCCGCCGGCCGCAGCGAGATCGCGGTCTTGATCTACCCGCCGCGCCGGCCGCGCGGCGTCTCGATCGTCGCCGCGCACGGCTACTCGAGTTCGAAGCAAAATCTCGATGCGCTGTGCGCGTTTCTCGCCTCGCACGGGTTCACGATCTACAGCCTCGATTTTCCGGGCCACAAACTCGGCGCGAGCGGCGGGACACTGCGCTCTGCGGACGACCTCACCGATGCGTTCGCGGCCGCCGTGCGCCTCGCGCGCGAGCGCGGCGAGACGACGATCTATGCGCTCGGGCACAGCATGGGCGCGACGACGGCGCTGTGCGCCGCGGGCGCGGATCGCGCGATCGCGGGAACGATCGCGATCGCAACCGGTTACGGCCGGCCGCAGGCGCTCGAGGCGCTGCGCGCGCGCGGCGTCGTCGATCTGCGCTCGGGCTACGTCGACGGGCTCTCGCTGCCGGAGGTCGCGGAGGCGTGGCAGCCGCTGCTCGACGCCGCGTTGCCGCAGCTCGGTGCGCGTCCGAAACTCTTCGTCGCGGCGGAGCGCGACATGATGGTCAGCGCGCAGAGCGTCGCCGATCTCGCAGCGCGCGCGCCGGAGCCCGCGACGCTCGTCACGATCGCAAGCGACCATACGAATGCGGGCGAGAACGCGCGTAACGCCGTGCTGACGTTTCTGAACGGCCTCCATCCGCGGGCCGGCGATGCGGCGGGCGAGCCCGCGCAGCCGCAGGTGCGCTAGCCGTGGCGACGCTGGCGGGCCGGGCGGAGTTACGCCGGTATTCGCGTCACTTGCTGGTCCCCGAAGTGGGGCTCGCCGGTCAGGAAAAGCTCGCGCGCGCGCGGGTGTTGTGCGTCGGCGCGGGCGGCCTCGGATCGCCGGTGATCGCGTATCTCGCGGCGGCGGGTGTCGGACGCCTCGGGATCGTCGATGACGACGTCGTCGATCTCACCAACTTGCAGCGCCAAGTGCTCTACGCAACCGCCGATATCGGCGCATCGAAGGCGCACACCGCGGCAGAACGCGCCCACGCACTCAACCCGCAGATCGCGGTCGATGCCTACCCGGTGCGGCTCGACGCGAGCAACGCGCGCGCGCTCATCCGCGCTTACGACATCGTCGTCGATGCCACCGATACGTTCGGCGCCCGGTATCTGATCAACGACGCGGCGTTTCTCGAAGGCAAGCCCGATGTCTCGGGCTCGATCTTCCGGTTCGACGGCCAGCTCTCGATCTTCGGTGCGACGGGCGGGCCGTGTTATCGCTGTCTCTACCCGCAAGCTCCGCCGGCGCATCTGGTGCCGACCTGCGCCGACGGCGGGGTGCTCGGGACGCTGGCCGGGATCGTCGGCACTTGGCAAGCCTCGGAAGTGCTCAAACTGATCCTCGGCGTCGGCGAAACGCTCGTCGGCCGCTTGATGCTCGTCGATGCCCGCGACGCGCGGGTACGTGAGGTTCGGCTCGAGCGCGATCCGGCGTGTTCGCTCTGCGGCGACGTGCGCACGATCCTCGACGCCGGCGCCGATGCCGATGCCGAAGAAGACGATCGCCCGCCCTCGACGATCCCGGGCGTTGCGGCGGATGGCCTCGAGGCGCTCTTGGCACGCGGCGAGGCCGTCGTGCTCGACGTGCGCGAGCCGCACGAACGCGTGCTCGGCGCGCCGCCGGGAGCGGTTGCGATCCCGGCGCGCGAGCTCGAAGCGCGGCTGCACGAACTCGACACCGCTCGCACCTACGTCGTCGCGTGTCGGGTCGGGCGTGTCTCCGCCTGGGCGGCCGAACGCCTGCGTGACGCGGGCTTCGGACGCGTGTATCATCTCGACGGCGGACTGCTCGCCTATGCAGCGTACGCCGAATCGTTCGACGCGTTCTAACCGCAAAGAAAGGCCCTTGTGCTCACCACCCAGTCCACCACGTTTCCCGAGGCCATGGTGTTCGTCCCCGACGTGCATGCCGACGAGCGCGGCTTTTTCAAAGAGGTTTGGTCGCGCCCCAAATACGCGCAGGCGTTCCCCGGGATTCCGCTGGTCTGGGATCAGGACTCGTTCTCGCGCTCGGCGCGCAACGTGCTGCGCGGCATGCACTACGATTTTCGGATGGCGAAACTCGTGCAGTGTTTGAACGGCGAAATCTACGATTGCATCGTCGATCTGCGGCGCGATTCACCGACCTATCTGCAATGGGAAGGCTTCACGCTCTCAGCGGAAAACCATCGCCAGCTGCTCGTGCCAGCCGGTTTCGGACACGGGTTTCTGGCCCGCAGCGATGAGGTGTTCGTGCACTATAAGAACAGTGTGCCGTTCGATGGGGCAAGCGAAGGCGCGGTGAGTTGGCGCAATCCGCGAATCGGCATCGTCTGGCCGCTGGGGGGCGAGGAGCCGATCCTCTCGGCGAAAGATGCGGCGGTGCCGCCGGACGCGCTGCCGTGATCGCGCGGCCGTTCGGCCCGACGGGTACGCGCGTCCCGCTCATCGGCCAAGGCACCTGGAACGTTCCGACGCGTGGTGCGGCGGCCGAGGCGGCCCGCGAAGCGTTGCGCGCCGGCATCGAGCACGGGATGATGCATCTCGATACGGCCGAGATGTACGGCGATGGTGCCGCGGAAGAGTTGCTTGGCGCGGCGATCGCCGGACTGCCGCGCGAATCGCTGTTCATCGTCTCGAAGGTGCTGCCGTCGAACGCGACGGCGCGCGGAACGATCGCCGCCTGCGAACGCTCGCTGCAGCGCTTGAAGACCGACTATCTGGACTGCTATCTGCTCCACTGGCGCGGCACGGTGCCGCTGCGCGAGACGATGGGTGCGCTCGAACGGCTCGTCGCCGAGGGCAAGATCCGCTCGCTCGGCGTGAGCAATTTCGACGTCGACGATCTCAAAGAAGCGCAAGCCGCGCTCGAGCGCGAGCCGATCGCCTGCAATCAGGTACTCTACCATCTCAACGAACGCACGATCGAGGATCACGAGATTCCGTATGCGCGCGAGCACGATATCGCGACCGTTGCCTACACGCCGCTCGGGCGCGGCGCCTACGAACGCGGAGCGGGCTATGCGACGCTGGTCGCGGTCGCGCAGCGTCTCGGTGCGACGCCCGCCCAAGTCGTGCTCGCGTTCTTGACCCGCGCAGCGGATACGTTCGCGATCCCGAAATCGGCGAGCGTCGCGCACGCGCTGGAAAACGCCGGCGCCGGCGACCTCCAGCTCGCGCCCGAGGACATCGCGGCGATCGATCGCGCGTATCCCGCCGGGCGTCGGCGCGGCGGCCTGCCGTCGCTTTAACCGCGCGCGAACGGATCGTCGCGGCGGCCCAGGCGGCCGGCGCCGATGCGGTCCGCTTCGCGCGCGCGCAGCCGCTCGGCGAAACCCGCGAACGGCTCAGCGCCGCGTTCGCGCGCGGCGACCTGGCGACATGGGGCTACGATGAGGAGCGCGCGACGGCTGCCGCCGATCCGCAGACGATCTTGGCCGGCGCGCGCAGCGTCGTGTGCGTCGCGGTCGCCTATGCGACGCCGCCGCCGCGCGGGCGCCGCGGCCGCGGGCGCGTCTCGAACTATGCCTGGTCGACGGACTATCACCGGCCGCTGCGCACGCTTTTGCGCGCCGTCGCGCGCACGATCGATGAGATCGCGGGCGGTCCGGCAAGTGCGATCGCCTGCGATACGGCGCCGCTCGCCGAACGTGCATTTGCGGCGAGTGCCGGCCTCGGCTGGATCGGCAAACATACGAACCTGATCGCACCGCGGCTCGGCTCGTTCGTCTTTCTCGGCGAGGTCGTGACGTCGCTTGCGCTCGATCCCGATCCGCCGCTGCGCACGACCTGCGGATCGTGCACGCGCTGCATCACCGCCTGTCCCACGGGCGCGCTGCGCGGTGATTATACGATCGATGCGACGCGTTGCATCTCCGACTTGACCCAGCGCGCGGGGAGCATCCCGCGGGCGCTGCGGCCGCTGATCGGCGATTGGGTGTGGGGCTGCGATTTGTGCCAGGACGTGTGTCCGCCGACCCGGCGCGCGGCCGGCGGACGGCCGGCGTTCGCCCCACTCGACGCGGATCTTGCCGCGCCCGATCTGCAGGCGCTGCTCGCACTGCGCAGCGGCGAATTCAATCGCCGGTACAAGAAGTCCGCGATGGGTTGGCGCGGCGCCGCGGTGCTGCGCCGCAACGCCGCGATCGCGCTCGGGAACGGGCTCGATCGCGCCGACGTCGGCGCCCTCGGCACGGCGCTCCGCGACGATCCGCATACCGCCGTCCGGGCCCACGCGGCCTGGGCACTCGGCCGCATCGGCTCGCCCAAAGCGATCGCCTTGCTGCGAGCGGGCTTGGAATCCGAGGGCCAAATCTTGGTCCTGGCTGAGATTCGCGCTGCACTGAAAACCCACGCCGTCGATGCGGCGTTATAGGCTGGATGGCTATTTCGTTTGCGCGGCCCGCGCTCGGGCGTTTGATCGCGGTGCTCGGCTCCGCTGCACTGCTCATGGGCGCCTCGGGTGCGGGGCAGAGCGACGTCTATGCACGGATGCAGCGGATCAACCCGTCGCTGCATTCCTACCGAGCTAGCGTTCGGGTCGCGGTCGTGACGCATTCGTTCCCGTATTTGAGCCCGACGCTCGACGGAACGATCTATTTTCGCTCGCCCGATCAGAGCGCGGTCGAGTTCAAGACCGTTCCGTTGCTCGCAAGCGAACTCAAGAAGGTCGTCGCGCAGCTCGAACCGGCGAGCGAGTGGCCGCGCCTCTACGAGGTGACGCCGGTAAACGACGACGGGACGATCTCGACATTCCGGCTCGTGCGCAAGAAGCACGGCCGCATCGATCATGTCGACGTCACGGTCGACGACAAGACGGCGACCGTCGCCTCGATGACCTATGTCTACAACGACGGCGGCGGCTCGATCTCGTTCAGTCAGACGTGGGATGAAATCGACGGCAACTACGTGTTGAAGTCGCAAACGGGGAAGGTGGACATTCCGCACTACAACGCCGACGTGACGTCGACGTTCAGCGACTACAAGCTCAACGTTGAGGTTCCCGACACCGTCTTTGCTTCTTGAGGGCCAACCCCGCCGCGCGCCGAACGTGTCTCCCGTGATCGATCTGCTCGCGCCGGGGCTGCTCACGGATGCGTTTCGCCGTCCGATCACCTACCTGCGCATCTCGGTCACCGACCGCTGCAACCTCCGTTGCGTCTACTGCATGCCGGAGGCCGGGCTCGAGTGGATTCCCAAGGCCGAGATTCTCACGTTCGAGGAGATCGAGCGCGTCGTGCGCGCCGCCGCGCCGCTCGGCGTGCGCAGCATCCGCCTCACCGGCGGTGAGCCGCTCGTACGTCGCGACCTGCCCGATCTCGTCGCGCGCCTCGCCGCGATCGAGGGCGTGGAGGACATCTCGCTCTCGACCAACGGCCTGCTCTTGGCCGACCTCGCCGCCGATCTTCGTGCGGCCGGGCTGCGCCGCGTCAATATCTCGCTCGACACGCTGCGCGCCGACCGTTTTACCGCGATCGCTCGTCGCCCGGGCCTCGACCGTGTCCTGGCCGGGATCGACGCGGCGCTCGCCGCGGGTCTGGCGCCGCTCAAAATAAACTGCGTCGTGATGCGCGGCCAGAACGACGACGAACTCGCTGATTTCGCGGCGTTCACGCGCGAGCGCGCCGTCTACGTGCGCTTCATCGAGGTCATGCCGGTGATCGAGAACGCCGATCTCCAGCGCGAAGCGTATCTGCCATCGGGCGAACTCCTCGACCGGATCGCGCGCGCCGGCGACCTGCTGCCGGTTGCGGGGCCGGGTGGAAACGGTCCGGCGCGCTACTACGCCTTCGCCGGCGCGCCCGGTGCGATCGGCGTCATCTCACCGCTCTCGCACGATTACTGCGAGACCTGTAACCGCGTGCGCCTGAGCGCCGACGGCCAGTTGAAGTTGTGCCTCTTCGGCGACACGGGCATCGATCTGCGCACCCCGCTGCGCCGCGGCGCAAGCGCCGCCGATCTCGGCGATATCTTCGCAAGCGCGATGGCGATCAAACCCGAACGCCACCACCTCGACCTCGGCAAACCCGCCAGCGCCATGCGCGCCCTCTCCGAAATCGGCGGCTAGCCCGCCTCAAGCCGCGTCGCGCGCCGCGGGTGCGGCGAACCAAAAGAGCACGGCGAGCGCAGCGACGATCGTCGCCGACCAGCCGAGCGTGGGTTGCGTCCCGAAGTGACCGGCGAGCAGACCGAGGCTCGCGTTTCCAACCGGGATGCCGCCCATGAAGGCGAGGGCGAAGATGGCGTTTGCCCGGCCGCGTCGCCGATCGCCGGCGATGGCTTGGACGTAGGTATTCGTGAGGGCGTACATCGTCGTATCGACCGCGCCCATGGCGGCGAGGAGCACGCTCGCCACGAGCACCGAGTGCGTATGCGCGAAGGCGATGAGAAGAAGTGCGCCGATGAGGGCAGCTCCAATGGCGAAGCGCCCCTTGTGCACGTTCACGCCGCGCCACGAAAGCACGATCGCAGCGGCGATCGCGCCGGCACCGCCGGCGGCTTCCATCGCGCCGTAACCGGCAGCGTTTTGTCCGAACGTGTTCTTTGCGACGTCCGGCAGGAGCGCAACATAGGGAAGGACGCCGATCGTAAAAGCGGCGGTGAACGCGGAGAACACGACGATCGATCGCAACGCGCCCGGTGCCCGGTCGTGCTCGGTGCCGAACTCACTGCTCGTGTTGGTCGTGCGAACGATGATCGCGAGCGCGATGAGCGGGAGCACGCAGAGCGCGTACACGCCGTAACACACCGCGATTCCGACGGTCGCAATCGCGACGCCGCCGATGGCGGGACCGATCGTTCGCGCGGACGCCCATTCGAGTGACGAGAGGCTGATCGCGCGGACGATGTGCGCGCGCCCGACGAGGTCGACGACCCAGGCGCGATCGACCGGATGCGCGATGGCGTTGCAGGTTCCGAGCAGAAATCCGAGGATGGTGAGCAGCCAAATCGGAATCGATCCCGCTGCGACGAAGAGTCCGGTCGCGGCGGCGAGGGCGACCGTGACGAAACCCGTGATGGCGATGACGCGGCGACGGTTGAAGCGGTCGGCGAGCTCGCCGCCGAGCAGGGAGAAGAGCAGAAACGGCACTTGCGTCGCCGCGGAGACCAGACCCAGCCACACCGGCGAGTCCGTCAGCTTGACGACGAGCCAGCCCTGCGCGACCTGCGCGATCCAGAAGCCCGAGTCCGCCGTCGCCGCCGCGAACAAGTACGCGACGAAGCGCCGGTTCATCGCCGCCGCTAGTCTAAACTCTTCCGGAAGAAAGCCAGCATTTTCGTCGGTTCGGGCATGATGCGGAATTCGTGGAAGCCCCACGATTTGACTTGCGCGATGCCGCGATCGTTGTTCATCGGGAGGCAGAACGTGATCGTCGTGATGTTTTTCTTTTTCGCGACGGCTTGCACGTCGGTGATCAACTGATTGGTCACCGCGGCAGGCGCATCGTGCCGCGTGCGGAGCGATTCGATCATGCCGATATCCATGCCGTTTGCCGCTTCGGGATCGTTGTAACCGGGCGGAAATTTGAACACGAGTTGGACCGTCCCGAGTAAGCCGCTTGCGTCCTCGGCGATGAGGATGACGCGGCGACCCGCCTGTTGCTCGGAGAGCCACTTGGCGATCCGCGTCTCCCAGGTTTCGCCCGCCGGTGCCGGTCCGCTGAAGACACCGTCGGAGACCAGTCGCTGCGCGTCACGAGGCAGCGCAAATCGTATAAAGATGCGACTCACAAGGCTCTCTCGTTTTGGCAGAAAGGGCCCTGGGCCCCCTGCCGAATGGCCGCGAGGGAATGAGTGACCGCGTTCTCTTTTCCTTTGGCCGGGATCTGCGGCTGGGCGATCACGCGGGTCTCGCGGCGGCCGCGCGGCTCGGCGATCTCGTGCCCGTCCTGATCGTCGATCCATCGACCATGGCCCGCTTGCGTCGCTCTCACCGGCGAGCGGAACAGTATTGTGCGGCCGTAGCCGCGCTCGATGCGGCGCTGCGCGCGCGCGGCTCGATGCTGCTCGTGCGGCGCGGCGCAACCGGCCCGATCTTGCGCGGACTGGCGCGCGCCGTCGGGGCGCGCGCCGTGGCGTGGAGCGTTGCCTACGATCCGCAGAGCGTGCGCTTCGAGCGCGACGTCCAGTCGGTGTTAGAAGAAGCCGGCGTCCGAACGGTGCCGGTGCACGATGCAACGGTGATCCCGCCCGAGGACGGGGCGCTCGTCAATCGCCGCGGCGAAGCGTATCGGTCGTTTGCCGCCTACGTCACGCGCTGGCGCAGTCTTGTCCCCGTCGCGCGCGAGCCCGACGTGACGTTTGCTCGCGTCGAGCTCGCGAGCGAAGCGCTGCCCGAACCCGGCGAGTTCGGCGCGAGCGCTCCATATGAAGGCGCCGTGGGCGAGTCCGCTGCGCTGCACGCGCTCGAAGCATTTCTCGACGGGCCGGCGGTGCACTATGCGAGCGGACGCAACGTCCCCGCGGCCGACGGAACGTCACGGCTCTCCGCCGCACTTTCCTTCGGCACGATCGCCGCGCGGACGGTCGTCCGCGAAGCCTGCGCGCGTTTGAACGACCGGTTTCTGCTCGCTGAAGAACGGCTCTCGCTCAACCTTTTTCTGCGCTCACTCGCGCAGCGCGATTTCCTTTTGCAACTCGCGTGGTACACGGAATCGCTCGAAGAAGAGCCGCTGCAAGAGAAGATGCGCGGCTTCACGTTTGCGCGCACGCATCCGCAGCTCGATGCGTGGCGCAGCGGACGCACGGGCTTTCCGCTCGTCGATGCCGGGATGCGCGAACTGCGCGCGACGGGCTGGATGCACCCGCGCGTGCGCGCGGTGGCAGCCTCGTTTTTGTGCTTCGATCTGGGGGTCGATTGGCGCGTCGGACGCGACACCTGGGAGCAGTGGCTGATCGAAGACGCGCCTGCGCTCGCGACCGGCAACTGGCAGTGGATCGCCGGCGTCGGTGCGGATCTCGCGGCCTACCCGCGCATCTACAATCCGCTGCGTGCGGCGCGCCGCTTCGATCCGGTTGCAACCTACGTGCGGCGCTGGATCCCCGAGCTCGCGGCGCAGCCGGATCGCGCGATCCTCGATCCGCTGGCCGCGGGCGGCGCGCGTCAACTCGCGCTGAGCCTCTTCGGACCGCGTGAATATCCCGCGCCGATCCTCGATCACGAGGCCGCGGCGCGGGCGTTTCTCGAGCGCTACGGGCGCGAAGTTCGGGCGTCGTCCGCCTGAACCACGCGCTTAGGCGATGTTGTTCGAGCGCTCGATGTAGTCGGTGACGAACGGGACGTGAACGTCCTCGCCGTGCCAGACCCGGAAACCGTACACGACGCTCGCGACGAACGCGACCGGGATGACGAACGGCAAGAGCGGATACGCCGGCCAGCCGATCACCGGGATCTGCATGATCGCGCTGAGCGCGAACCAGATCCCGTAGATGCCGAAATTGAAGCCCAGGGCTTGCCACGCTTGCTTGCGGACGAACGGCGAGCGATCGCCGTCGAAGAGCGCGAGCAGCGCCAGCGGCCACAACGGATAGCCCAGCGCGACGAGGGCGCGCGATTCCGGCCGGATCGCGACGGCAGCGCTTGCCGCCTGCTGCGCATAGATGGGCGCCGGCTGCGGTTCGGGCGGCGGCGGCGGCGGCGCGTAGTAGCCACGCTCGCTGCGCGGCGGCACGCGGCCCGGCAACTCGCGCATCCCGGCGGCGGCGTCGATGCGCGCGGCGAGCCGACAGCCGGGGCAGTCCCCGGATTCCGAACGGCAGGTGCCGCAGATCGGCTGACGGCAGCCGCTGCAGAGGGCGAGCGATGGTACGGCGTGATGGTAATAGCAGTCCACGAGATGCCTCCGAAGATCAAACGCTGCCCGGTGTACGGCCTCGGATGAGGCGAAGTTTCAGCCTGCGCCGAACCAGGTAGCCCGAGATGGAACGTGGTTCGGTTTTGCGGCGGCTCTTGCGTGAAGCGCGCCCGTATTCTAAGCGACTCGCGCTTGCGATGCTGCTCGGCTTCCTCGCCGGACTCGCGCCGCTGGCGCTGCTCCAGGTTCCGAACGTGTTTCCGCGCGTGCTGATCTTCAAGCACGTCGCCGGCGGCGGCTCCGTGCCGAGCGGGGTCAATGCGGGCGCGCTGTGGCTCGTGATCGGGATCGTGCTCGTCTCGCAGATCGGCGGAGCGCTGGCGGGTTACGGGCAGAGCTATCTCACCGCGTGGAGCGGGCAGCGCTTGATCGCCTCGCTGCGCGCGCGTCTCTTCGATCGCGTCAACCGTATGCCGCTGCTCGAATTCGATAAGTGGCGGCCGGGCGAGTTCATCTCGCGTTTTTCCAGCGACCTCGGGATGATGACCGACGCCGTCTCGATCTCGCTGCCGCAGATGGTCCAGGTCACGGTCACGTTCGTCGGATCGCTGGCGGCGCTGTTCTACTTCGATTGGCTGCTCGCGATCGTGCTGCTTGCGTGCGCGCCGTTCATCTCGATCATCATCGGACGCTTCAACAAACTCGTCGTGACGAGCACGCAGCGCGCGCAAGAGCGCATCGCCGATCTCTCGAGCAACCTGACCGAAGTGCTGCAGAGCGAACGCATCGTCAAGGCGTTCCGGCGCGAAGAATACGAGCGCGACCGGTTTGCGGGCGCGAACGAGCGGTTCTTCGGCGCGAACATGAAGGTCACGCAATTCAATCAGACCCAGGCGCCGGTGATCGCAAGCGTCGTCTCGATCGCGATCTGCGTCGTGCTCGCGATGACGGCGCGCGAGCTCGCACTGGGGCGCATCGACCCCAAGGTCGCGGTGCAGTTCTTCGTCGCGGCCGCGATGATGATCAACCCGATGAACCGATTTTCGATCTTCCTCGGCGACTTCTCGCGCGCGCTCGTCGGCGCGGGCCGCGTGTTCGAGATCCTCGACTTGCCGATCGAGCCGGACGATCCGCCGGGTGCCCTCCCGCTGCGCAACATCGTCGGCGACATCCGGTTCGAGCACGTGCGCTTCGCGTACGAGCCCGGCGCGCCGGCCGTGCTCCAAGATTTCTCAGCCGAGATGCACCACGGCGAAACCATCGCGCTGGTCGGGCCCTCGGGTGCGGGGAAATCGACGATCGTCAACCTCGTGCCGCGCTTCTACGAGCCGCAGGCGGGCCGGATCACCGTCGACGGGATCGATATCGCGAACGTTCGGCTGGGCGATCTGCGCAACGCGATCGCGATCGTCCCGCAGGAGACGATGCTCTTCAACGGCACGGTCGCCGAGAACATCCGCTACGGGCGCCTGAGCGCGACCGATGCCGAGGTCCAGGCGGCGGCGCGCGAGGCCAACGCCGAGGAGTTCATCCGCAACCTGCCGGCCGGCTACGGGACGGTCTGCGGCGAGCGCGGCGTGCGGCTCTCGGGCGGGCAGCGCCAGCGCATCGCGATCGCCCGCGCGATCCTGCGCGACCCGCGAATCCTGATCCTCGATGAAGCCACCAGCGCCCTGGACTCCCACTCCGAGGCGATGATCGAAGGCGCGCTCGACCGGATTCTCCCGGGGCGCACGACCCTGATCATCGCGCACCGGCTCTCGACGATCCGGCGCGCCTCCTTGATCCTGTATATCGAGGCCGGCAGCGTGCGCGAAACCGGCACCCACGAGGCGCTCATCGCCGCCGGCGGCGCCTACGCGAACCTCCACGCCGCCCAGTTCAAATAGCGCCCCCGCTAAGGCTTTGGGCCTGCCCGGCCGAAAGTGGTGGAGATGGCGGATAACATGATTTCGTTCGGATCGACCGTGTCGCTCCTCAAAGACGCCAACCGCGGCTCCGCGGAGACGCACGCCGCGATCGCGAACAATATCGCGAACGTGAACACGCCGGGCTTTCTGCGTTCGGACGTCTCGTTCAAGGAAGCGCTGGCAGCCGAAAGCGGCAAGCCTGCCGATCCCGATCAGCTGGCCCTCGTGACCGATCAGGCCAATCAGATCCCGCTCGACGGCGATTTGCCCGCCATCAAGCCGTTCGAGGTGACGACCACGGTCGACCACACGTCGCAGATGCGCGTCGACGGCTCGAACGTCGACGTCGATCAAGAGATGGCGAAGCTCACGATCAACTCCGGGTACTCCTCGATGATGCACGAGCTGCTGAGCAACCAATACACGCGGCTGCGCCGCGCGATCACGGAGACGAATAGCTGATGGGCATGTACGATTCCGTCGAGGTCAGCGCATCCGGCCTTTCCGCCGAGCGCCTCGCGATGGACGTCATCGCGAACAACCTCGCCAATGCGAATACGACGCGCACGCCCGAAGGTGGTGCGTTCAAACGCCAGCTCGTCATGTTCCAACAGAAGCAGGACGACGCCTCGGCCGCCAAAGCGACGACCTCCGGCTTCTCGGCGACCGCCGCGAATACGATCGACGACGGCGGGGTCGACATGGACACCTTCGCTCCCGATTCGGATCTCTTCGGTCCCGATGTGAACAAGTCGCGCGCCGGCGTGCAAGTCGTCGGGATCACGCAGGACACCGGTCCCGATCGGCTCGTGTACGATCCCGGTCATCCCGACGCGGACGCCCAAGGCTACGTGCACATGCCCAACGTGGATGTGGTGAAAGAAATGGTCGATATGATGTCAGCGCAGCGCGCGTACGAAGCGAACGTGACCGCGATCCAAGAATCTCGCAACATGGGCAACGCCGCCCAGTCACTCCTGAAGTCGTAGCATGGATTTCGCCAGCGCAGTTTCCAAGGTGATCCCGGGGACGTTCGCCCCCGACATCGCGGCCGGCTCGAACGACGTCCCGAATATCTCGCCCATCCCCGGCCTCACCCAGACCCCCGAGACCGATGCCAGCGGCGCAACCTCGTTCAAGGCCACGCTCTCGAAGATGCTCTCCGACGTCAACGACAAGTTGAACACCTCGGATCAGCTCTCGCAAGACCTCGCCAGCGGCAAGGAAAGCGACGTCGAAAAAGTCGTCACCTCGAACGAAGAAGCGAACCTCGCGCTGCAGTTCGCGATGTCGATCCGCACGAAAGTGCTCGACGCCTACACCGAAATCTCCCGGATGACCGTCTAAACCCGAATCCCCACGAAACCCGAATCCCCACGCGGTCATCCGAGTCACGCGATCCCCATCATCCGGTTGGGTCTGCCGAGCCGCTGACCGGGAAGGCGCGGCGGCGGTGGCTCGGTATCACGGTGACGGTGTTCCCCGTGTTCGCGATACTGCATGGCTTTGCGCCGGTGCGCGCTCAAGCGCCGGTGCCGAATCCGATCGCGCGATCGCCGGTGCCGCATCCGAGCGCGGTCCTCGACGGTGAGGCCATGTTCGAGCGCGTGCGCGCGAGGCTCGGATCGATGCGGTATCCGTCGCGGTTGGACTACGATGTCGTCGTCATCGTCGGCGCAGATGTCGCGCAACACGTCGCCCGGTACCACGGCGTCGTCGATTCGGTGTCCGGTGATTTCCGCGTGCGGCCGTTTAGCGACGCTGAGCTGCGCGCTCCGTACGTCCCGCATGGGACGAACCTCAGCTACGGAATTTCGATCACGCTGCCGAGCGGAAATCAACCGGTCACCGGCGGCGGCGGCGGGATCCCGCTCGGCTGGGGTGGTCGGCTCACGACCGAACCGCCGGTCGAGCCGTTTGCGATCCCCGAAGTCAGCCCGCTCTATGCATTCGGTCTGCGTGCGTGCCCGGGTCACGCGCCGGACCCCGGCGGTGGAAGCGGATTGAAAACGATCGGCGCCGTCGCGACGGCGAGCCGGCGGTATGGCATCCGGGTGCTCGGTCCGGAAGCCGTCGACGGCCAACCGGCCCTGCACCTCGGACTCGCGCCGCTCGTCGACCCGCAGCGCGATCGGCTGCGCGACCTTTGGATCGATCCCGCGACCGACGATCTGCTCGCCGCGCGCACGGCGGGCAATTTCTCGGGCCGCGCGGAGGCCGCGATTCCCTGGCTGATCCGTTTCGGCCGCGCCGCCGGCGGCACGCTGATCGAGACCGAGATCGCCGAGGCGCCGCTGCGCCGCGGCCGCTTCGTGTACGAACACGTCGAACTGCGCTTCGAGCGCATCAGCGCCGCGAGCGGTCCGCCGCCGGTGGCCTTTGCGGTCGCTCCGGATTTCACGCGCCTCGACACGATCGCTGAGCCGGCGGAGGTCGCCGGCGGCGCGTGCCCGTGAACCGATCGCGGGTACGTGCCTGAGCCGATCGATCGAAATCGGTCCGTAGGCGCTCGATTCCCGTCCGGGCGGGAAGAAGAGAGCGGTGAACGATCCGGACTTACTCGCGGGACGCTACCGGTTGGACGGGTCGATCGGGCATGGCGGCATGGCCGTCGTCTTCGGAGCGTTCGACACCGTACTCGAGCGGCCGGTGGCGATCAAGTATTTCCAGACCCACCTCATGCGCGAGCCGGTGTTGGTCGAGCGCTTCCGGCGCGAGGCGCTGGCGGCGGCAAAGATCGTCCACCCCAACGTGGTCGCGATCCACGACATCGGGATCGGCGACGACGATCGGCCGTTCATCGTGATGGAACTCGTCGACGGCCCGAGCCTGGCCGAGCTGCTGAAGGCGGGACCGCTCCCGGACCGGCGCGCGGCGCGGATCGGCGCCGGGATCGCGCGCGGCCTCGCGGCGGCACACGCCTTCGGCTTCATCCATCGCGACGTGAAGCCGGCGAACGTGATGATTGCCGCGGACGACCTCGCCAAGCTGACCGATTTCGGGCTCGTCTTCGACGCGGGCGATGATGCACCGCCGAGCGACCTCACGATGCACGGGGCCCTGGTGGGATCGGCCGCCTACGTCGCCCCCGAGCAAGCCCGCTACGGCGAAGCCTCGGCCGCCTCGGATCTCTACGCGCTGGGCTGCACGCTCTACGAAACCGTCGCCGGGGTCCCGCCGTTCAGCGGCGCGACGGCGATCGATCAGGCCGTGAAGCGGCTGGTCGAAGCGCCCGAACCGGTCGCGATCCGCGCGCCGGGGATCCAGCCGGCCCTCGCGGCGCTGATCATGGAACTCTTGGTGCGCGATCCGCAGCGGCGCCGGGACGATGCGGGTGAGGTCGGGGACGAGCTGGCGTCGATCGGAGACGCCGGGCCGGACTAAAGTCTGGCAACTGGGTGCCGAATACCAGAGAGGATGCGGCTGGACACCCTCGCACGGGTGAGCCGCGGTTCGACCGGATCGATTGATGGTCGGACACATGGATTTGGTCCTGCGATTTGCAGGTCGAAATCCGTACCAACGCCGTGCGGAGGGTTTTTGTTTTGGTCCGAGGGCTCTATACGGCAGCGACCGGCGCACTCGTCGCGGAAGCCAATGTCGATACGATCGCGAACAACCTGTCGAACGCGAGTACGGCCGGCTTCAAGCGCACGCTGATGCAGATTCAGTCGTTTCCGCAAACGGCACTGTACCGGAATCAAACCGATCCCGGCCAGCTGCCCAATGCGTACATCGCGGGCGTCGCGGCGCACCAGTCGATCGGCACGCTCGGCAGCGGCTCGTACATCTACGATACGCCGACGCAATTCGACCAAGGCGCGCTCAATCAGACGGATAATCCGCTCGACATCGCTCTCCAAGGCCCAGGCTTTCTCACGGTCCAGACCGGGCCGAACCAAACGGCGTTCACCCGCGCCGGCAGCCTGACGATCTCGGCCCAAGGCGTGCTTGAAACGACGCGCGGCGAGCCGGTCCTCGATACCCAAGGCAACACGATCACCGTGAACCCGCAGAACGGGCCGGTCCAAATCGATCGCCAAGGCAACATCGTTCAGAACGCGCAGCCCGGCAGCGGCCAGCAGAATACGCAGATCGCGCAACTCGGCATCGTCGAGTTCAGCGACACGAACCTGCTGCGCGCCCAGGGCGGCACGAATTTCGTCAACGCCGGCGCGACCGCATCGGCCGCGCGACAAACCACGGTCACCCAAGGTGCCGTCGAGTCCAGCAACGCGAACGTCGTGCGCTCGATGGTCGACCTGATCTCGAATCAGCGCTGGTTCGAGGCGAATATCAAAATGGTTCAAGCGCAAGATTCACTCACCGAGTCGGCGATCAGCACGGTCGGCCGCTCCTCGGCGAACTAGGAGACCTCCAACCATGATGCGAGCACTCTACACCTCCGCAGCGGGCATGGAGGCACAGACCTACAACATCGATACGATCTCGAACAACCTCGCGAACGTCAGCACGACCGGCTTCCGCAAGAACCTGGCGCGGTTTCAAGATCAGATCTATCAACAGCTGAGCGCGCCGGGCACCCCGGTCGGTGCGGCGGTCGTCCCGGTGGGTCAGGACGTCGGTCTCGGCGTCAAGATCGCTTCCTCGGAGAAGATCTTCACGCAAGGCACGATTCAAGAGACGGACAACCCGCTCGACGTCGCCATCGAAGGCAACGGCTTCTTTCAAGTGACCCTGCCCGACGGCACGACCGCCTACACGCGGGACGGCTCGTTCAAGCGCGATGCAACCGGCCAGATCGTTACCGCGAACGGCTATTTCCTCTCGCCGAACATCACCATTCCGACCAATGCGACGGCCGTGCAGATCGGCAGCGACGGCACCGTTTCGGCCACGATCCCGGCGCAAACCGCGCCGCAGACGCTCGGTCAGATCCAGCTCGTGAACTTCGTCAACCCCGCCGGCCTCGCGCCCTACGGCCAGAACCTCTATCAACAGAGCGGCGCGTCGGGCGCACCGAACATTTCGACGCCGGGGCTCAACGGGGCCGGCACGCTGCAAGGCGGCTACACCGAAGCCAGCAACGTTTCGGTCGTCCAAGAGATCGTCAACATGATCACCGCGCAGCGCGCGTACGAGGCCTCGTCCAAGGGCGTGACCACCTCGAACGAGATGCTGCAAACCGCCGTGAACATGAAGCAATAACGATGCGCCGCTTCGCCCTTGCGCTGCTGGCTGCCGCCGCGACGTTCGCCTCTGCGAACGCCGCGCCGCTGCACGCTCAGACGGTGCCGGGCGAACGCATCGCGGCGATCGCCGGCCGCATCGCGGATGCGCTGGCGTCGGGTCCCGACCGCACGCTCACGCCGGCCTTCACGATCGTCGATCAGACGGTCCCCGCCGGGACGGTGGCGATCGAGACCGGCACGCCGCAGGTCAATCCATCGTATGTGACCGTGCCGATCACGATCGACGTCGACGGTCGCGCGGCGCGCACGCTCGTCGCCGGCTATCGCGTGACGGTCTATGTCACGGCGACGGTCGCGGCGCACGATCTGACGCCGGGGACGGTCCTCGCCGCGGGCGATCTCACGACGCAACGCGTTCCCTCCTATGGGCGCGCGGGGACCGATCCGGTGATGCTCGTCGGTCGCCAATTGCATACGACCGTCATGCGTGGCGGCGTCGTCTACCTCGAACAAACGGGCCTCCCAATTCTCGTTCGCGCCGGCCAGCCCGCCGTGCTGATCGTGCACGACGGTCCGGTTGCGCTCTCCGCCGACGTCGTCGCGCGCACCGGCGGTGCACTCGGCGAATCGGTCAGCGTGTGGGATCCGCAAACCCAGCGCGCGCTCTCCGGCATCGTGACCGGGCCCAACGTTGTCGAACTCGTCCTTCCGGGGTCAAATTGATGAACACCACGCGCGTCTTCCAAACGATGCTGCTGGGAGCAGCGCTTACGGCCTCGGCTTCGGCCCTCGCCAAAGCCGACACGCTCTACGTCGCGGCCCCGCCGCCGACGGCGCCCGGTCACCCGCTGCGCCTCGTGAGCGATCACAAGGCCTCCCAAGTCGGCGATCTGGTCGCCGTCGTGTTCGATTTCAGCACCGCCGCCTCGCGCACGTATGCATCGACGACCGCGAAGGGCTACAGCGCGACGCAAGGCGCCGGCAGCGGGCTCCTGAGCCTGCCGCTGCTGCGGCTGGGCGGAAGTGCGACCGGCAATACCGCCTCGAATGCAAGCGACGCGAAGAGCGACGCCAGTTCGTTCGTTTCGGCGATGATGGCGACCGTGACGAACGTGCTGCCGTCGGGTGCGCTGCAGCTCGAAGGCGATCAAGAGATCTTCATCAACGGTGAGAAGCAGAAGCTGCACGTCAAAGGCTTCTGCCGGCTCGACGACATCGATAACACCGACTCGATCGCCTCGACGCGGCTCTCGAACGTGTCGGCGACCTACTTCGGCAACGATACCCAAGACCACAAAGGCATCATTCGCAAGGTGCTGGACGCGCTGTTCTGATGAAACGCTTCTTCGTCGCGGCGCTCGCCGCCGCTCTGACCTTCGCCGGGCTCGCGCCGGCCGGCGCGCAGGGCGTGCTGCTCAAAGACATCGTGCACGTGCAGGGCGTGACGGCGAACCAACTGGTCGGCTACGGGATCGTGACCGGCCTTGCCGGCAGCGGTGACTCGACCTCGGTGATCTCGACCTCGAAGACGCTGCAGAACGTGCTGCAGAGTTTCAACGTCTCGACCCTCACGACCGATCTGCGCACGCGCAATGTCGCGGCGGTCATCGTCACGGCCAGCTTACCGCCCTTCGCGCACTCGGGCGACAACATCGACATCACGGTCTCGTCGATGGGCGATGCGACGACGCTGCAAGGCGGCACGCTCGTCCTCACCGAGCTCCGCGCGGCCAACAATCTCGTCTACGCGACCGCGCAGGGTCCGGTCTCCGTCGGCGGGTTCTCGGTCAGCGACGTGGGCGCCGGCTCGAACGGCATCTCGAAGAATTTCACGGCCGCCGGCCGCGTGCCGCAAGGCGGCATCATCGCGCGCGACATGATCACGAACATCCAACAGGATCCGCAAGGATTCTCGTACGTGCTCACGACTCCCGATTACCAGACGGCGTCGCGTGTCGCCGCCGTGCTCAACGGCCGGTTCGGCGGCGGCACGGCACACGCGCTCGATGCCGAGACCGTGCGCGTGAACCTCCCGGGCCGCTACACGAACGATCCGGTGTCGTTCCTCGCCGATGCCAGCGACCTGCGCCTCGACGCGGATCAACTCGCGAAGGTCGTCATCAACGAGCGCACCGGAACGATCGTGTTCGGCGGCGACATCACGCTCGCGCCGGTGGCGATCGCGCACGGCAACCTCTCGATCACGATCGGGACGAACAACACGGCCGTGCCGGGCGGTGCGTTCTCGAACGCGCAGCCGGCCAATCAGCGCAACACGACCGTGACCGCGACCGAGAGCGGCCGGAAGTTGATCTACATCAACGGCGCGGCAACCCTCGGACAGGTCGTGCGCGCGCTCAATACGATCGGCGTTTCGCCGCGCGACCTGATTTCGATCGTGCAATCGCTGCGTGAATCCGGCTCGCTGCAAGCCGATCTGGACATCATCTGACGATGGCGGACATCACGAACTCCATCGGCGTCCACGCCGCGAAAGCGCCGGCGCCGCCCACCGCGGAGCAGCAGACGGCACTCAAGCGGTTGCATGCTGCAGCGACGCAGCTCGAATCGGTCTTCGTCGATATGCTCTTCAAAGAGATGCGGAAGACCGCGCCGCCCGCCTCGCTCACGGGCGAGCCCTCGAACGCGGACACGATGTTCCAGGATATGCTCGATGAGAAACAGTCCGAGACCGTAGCCCAGTCCGGTTCCTTCGGCATTGCGAAGATGCTGGAATCGCAGCTCAAGGCGTCCGTGCTTGCTAATCCCCAGGCCGCGCTCAAAACGCGCCAAATCGGCGAGGGCGAATTCTGATGTTTGTTGCCGCTTCCCTAAAGTCGGAACTGCGAGATTCCGACAACATTCCTAGCAAGGAAGCAAGGGGAGAAGCCAAGTCTTATGATCATCAGCCGGTCCGAGATCGAGTCCGTCGTCTCGGCCCATCGTGCGCAAGCGAAGAAGAAGCGGCCGCAGGTCGATTCGATCTCGTACGACACCATCGATTCCTACGAGGCGACGTCGGAGACGTCCGGCCTTGCGGGGATGGCGCAAGAAGTGATCGCAAACCCCTTCTATCGGCCGTCGCTGGTTGCGGATTTGGAGCGCCGGATCGCCGAGGGACGGTACTACGTTCCCTCGGATCAGATCGTCGAGAAGTTGCTCGGTCGGCTCGTGGCGGAGGCAATTCCCGCCTAGTTCCCGTCAGCGCCGCGGCGCGAGGGATCCGCTGATGGCTGCGGATAGCTGGCGTACCTACGGCGACATGCTAGCCGCCGAGAACAAGGCGCTCGCGCAACTCGGCGCTGCCGCACTCGAGATGACGCAGGCCCTTGCGGGCGGCAAGCCGCGCGACATCGAGGCCGCCGACAAGAAGGTCAATGCGTATCGCGTCGTGTTCACGGTCGCCCACGATCGCCGGATGCAGATGCAGAAGCGCGGCTTCGGCGATCTGAGCCTCGAGCAAGTCTGTTTGTATGCGCCCGTACCGATGCGCCAGCCGATGGCGGCGCTCGTGCGCGACATGGAGATCCGCGGTATCGCGCTGCGCATCACGATCTCGAACAACAAGGCCCTCATCCTCGCCGGGATGGAGCGCCTGCAGCGCGTGGTGCGCGTCATGCAAGAATCGATGTCCGAGAAACCCGGCACCTACAAACGCCGCGGCATCGTGCCGCCACCATCGGGAAGTGTTCTCGTGAGCCGCAAAGCATGAGTTTTTTCGCCCTCAACTCCGCCGGCAATGCGCTGCAAGCGTACACGGAAGCGATGGACGTCACGTCCAACAACATCGCCAACGTGAACACGCCCGGCGCGTCGCGTCAGGTCGCGGTGCTGACCGAAGCCCAGCCGATCGCGGGCTCGCCCGATTACGGAACGAACCTGAGCAATCCCGGGACGCTCGGCGAGGGCTCGATGGTCGACTCGATCCAGCGCATCCACGACGATAGCTACGACGGTCTCTTCCGCGGTGCCACCGCATCGGCGAATTACTATTCAGCCGAACAGGCGCAGCTCACGAACTTGCAGAGCCAATTCGGCGAGCCCAACAACGGCGTGAACACCGCGTTCACGACGCTCCAGACCGCGCTCTCCAGCCTCGCCTCGACGCCGACGTCCACGAGCGTCCAGCAAAGCGTCATCTCGGCGGCTAACGGGTTCGTCAGCGCGCTCAATACCGCGGGCGAGGCGATTCAAAATCAGCAAGCGACGATCGTCACGCAAGCGACCTCGGTCGTCAAGCAGGCCAATACCCTCATCGAGAACATCGCGCAGCTCAACGGAGAGATTCGCGCGCAAACGGCGGTCGGCAACAACCCCAACACCTATCTCGATCAGCGCGACGAAGATATCGATCAGCTCTCGCAGTTGATCTCCGTCCAGACGTCGATTCAAGCGGACGGCTCGACGCTCGTCACGGTCAACGGTCAAGCGCTCGTCAACGATACCGAGGCCTACACCCTTGCGCCGCCGGTCGTCGGTACGGCGACCGACGGATCGCCCGAATTCAAGATCGGCTTCGCCGGCGACACGAATCCGACGAACCCGACGGCGATACCGCTGGGCGCGGGTCAGCTCGGCGCGTTCGCCGACCTCTACAACAACAAACTCATTCCGTACGGCGATCAACTCAACAATTTCGCCAGCGCCGCCGCCGGCGAGATCAATCGCATCACGGAATCCGGCTACGACAGCAACGGCAATGCCGGGACCGCGCTCTTCCAGCCCGTTTCCTCGACTGAGCCGATCGGCGCGACGAACATCCAGGTCGGGATAAACGAAGCAAGCGAAGTCGTGACCTCGCTTGCGACGACCGCGGCGATCGCCTCGACGGCCACGAATTCTTCGACGGGCAGTCCGCTTGCGCCGCAGCCGCTCAATGCCGGGAACACGACCGTCAACCTCAACGACCAGCTCGACGGCAATCAGGATCTGAACAATCCACCGACCGCCGCCGCGGTCGGCCCGCCGCCCGTCGTCGCCGGTGTTCAAGGCGCGCTGACCGTGACGGTCAACGGCGTCAATCAATACTTCTATTACAGCACCAACCCAGATGTGACGCCGACCGCGATCACGGGCGACGGCGCGGTGCCGGCGAGTGCGAAAGGCAACGCGGCGACCGTCGCCGATTTCATCTCGAACTTCAATGCAGCCCAACTCGGCGTCACGGCTTCGTACAATGCGACCGGGCAGACGATCGTCTTCACGCGCGACCCGACGAACACCAGCCTCGCCTCGCGCGCGGCGCAAGGGGCGAACGCGAATTCGCCGACGTTCGCGATTTCGGATAGCAATATCACCGGCACGCCGGTGACGACGCAAGGCGTCACGTCGCCGTCGCTACTCGGCGTGCTCGGCGCGTCCGGCATCAATGGCCAGACGATCGGCACGAACGCAGACGGCACCGACGATACCGGCGTTGCCAACGCGCTCGTTTCGCTCTTCTCGAAGCCCGTCGGCATCGGCTACTTGCAGACGACCGTCGGCAGCGTTACCGGCACGGTTCCGGGCAGCCTGACGATCGCGCCGCCGGCGGGGAATTCGACCGCCTACGACACCGTCGACGTCGGCCAGCAGCTCACGTTCATCGGCGCGGCGGGGACGGAGCAAACGGTCACCGTGACCGCCGTCAACCGCAGCACCGGCAGCATCACGGCGAACTTCACGACCGCACCGGCGGACGGCGATGCGATCACGACGACCCCGACCCAGACGCTCGGGACGGCCTACAGCGGTCTCGTGGGCCAGATGGCGCTCGACCTCTCGACGGCGACGACGGCGGCGACGACCCAGACGAATCTCGCCAGCACGATCAACACCTCGCGGCAATCCGTCGATGGTATCAACCTCGACGAGCAAACCCAGAATTTGCTCAAATACCAAAACGCCTATCAAGCCGCCGCCCAGACGATCAGCGCGATCAACCAGATGTTGCAAACCGCCATCAACATCATCAGCACCACGGCCTAACGACCGGCCCGGAGAAGACTCATGCGTATCGCAACGTCGACGATCTACGACAATCAGACCGCCACGATCGACAACCTCGAAACGGAATACCAGACGCTCGGGAGCCAGCTGTCATCCGGGATTTCGTTCAACGCGCCCGCCGACAACGCGACGATCGTCAGTCAGGATCTGACGCTGCGCACGACGCTGGCGGCCGAAGCGCAGCAGACGACCGATATCACGAGCGCGTCCAACCAGCTCACCTCGACCGATTCCGCCCTCGCGAGCCTGACCTCCGTGCTCCAGAGCGCCCGCACGCTCGCCGTGCAGGCGGCGGCAACAACGACGACCGCGGCGCAGTTGAAGTCGATCGGCGGCCAGGTTTCGCAATTGCTCTCGCAAGCGGTCGCGATCGCGAACACGCAGTACAACGGCAGTTACCTCTTCGGCGGCAGCGTGAACGCGACCGAGCCGCCCGTTACGGCCGTCGGCAGCCCGATCACGAGCATCACCATCAACGCCAATAACGCGACCGAAGGTCAACTGCTCGACAACGGTCAGGAAGTTACGACATCGACGTCGCTGCAACAGGCGTTCAACGTCGGCGCGGCCGATGGCTCGCCCAGCGTGTTCACGGTGCTGCAAAATCTCCAGAATACGCTCACCAACGGCGCCGTGACGGACGAGAGCGGGACCGCGCTCAACATCCCGGGGCAGGTCATCCAGGGCGCCGGCTCCACGACTCCCTCCACCCTGGGTGGGGCTGCCGCCGCCCCGCTCGCGACTCCGCTCAATACAGGCGATTCCAACGGCGACTACTCGATTACGATCAACGCCGCGACCGCTAACGGTGGGACATCGGTCGAGACCTACACCTTCACGTCGGCGACCCCGATCGACGGGACGGTTGTTCCGGCAGTGACGAGCGTCGTAGCGGCGATCAACGCAAACTCCGGAACCTCCGGAATTACGGCGACCTTTGATGCCAAGACCCAACGCTTCTCGCTGAGCTCGGCGAGCGGGAAGTCCTTCACGGTCACGGATGTGCCCTCGCCGGGGCCACCGGCGGCCACCGGCACGGGAAACTTCGTCGAAGCCTTCGGGCTAGTGGGGCAGGCCGACACGGCCAGTACCCTCTCGACCCAGCTCACCGACATCGACAACGCCCTCAACGTGACGCTCAGCTCGCGCGCCGCCGTCGGGGCATCGATCAACACCCTCAGCTCCGTCCAGAGTCAAGTCACCACGCAATCGACCGATAATACAGCTGTGAAGTCGGGCTTGGAAGACGTGAACGTGGCCGCGGCGACGTCCCAGTTCACGGCGACCGACACCGCCCTCCAGGCGGCGTTCGAGACGACGACGCGGCTCGAAGGCAAGTCGCTCTTCGACTACATCAGTTGATCGCCGAGGTGAATTTCGTGGACACAGCCCCAATCGTGACGACCGTCGTGCTCCCGAATTTCGGGGAGTGCACGTTTGCCGAGACCGAGGTCATCACGTTCCCCTGGGGCTTGCCGGGCTTCGCGGAACTGCGCCGGTTCCTCGTCCTCGCGGTCCCGGAGCAAGCCGGCTACGTCTGGCTGCAGAGCCTCGAGGACCACAGCGTCGCGCTCCCGCTGACCGATCCGTGGTCGCTCTTCGATGACTACGAAGCCCCGCTGCCGCACTACGCCAAGCAGTCGCTCGGTCTCGCGAACCCCGACGATTTCTGCTTACTCTGCGTTTGCGTCGTCGGCAAAGGCGCCGCCGAGATGACGATCAACCTGCTGGCCCCGGTCGTGATCAACCTCAAGACCCGTGTCGGCCGCCAGGTCGCGCTCGAGAACCAGCGCTACTCCGTCCGCACCCCGATCCCGCGCAAGCCGGCCGGTTCGACCGCGGCCGAAGAGGTCGTCGCGACCTAACCGGGCAAACGTAGCGGGAAAGAGCCACGGAGGGCGACCCGCATGCTCGTACTATCACGAAAACTCAATCAGGCGATCATGGTGGGCGACAACGTCCGCATCGTCGTCGTCTCGGTCGACCGGGACCAAGTGAAGCTGGGCATCGACGCCCCGCGTGAGATCCCGGTCCACCGCTCCGAGGTGTACGAGGAGATCCAGCGCGTGAACCGAGCCGCTGCGGGTCAGACGCCCGCGCCTGCCGCCGCCACCGCTGCGGGTGGCGAGCCCCCGGCCGTGCGCCAGGTTAATCCGGCCACCCTCACTGCGCGCAGGGGCCCAAAGAAGAAGGACTAAAGTGCGGACCAATCCCGGCCGATACTCTGAGGGTAGGGACGTCACGATGACGTCCTGCTTTGGTCGACCCAATACACATGTGTAGTTTGTTTCATGGAGGAACATAATGGCAGATGGCTTGAGCATCGCGAACAACCTGCTCGCGAACAGTGTCTCACTCAACCTCGATAAGAACCAGTCGTCGCTTCAGACGTCGGTCACCCGGCTCTCGAGCGGCCTCCGCATCAACACCGCGGCGGACGATCCGTCGGGTCTTGCGATCTCCCAGACTCTGCAATCGCAGGTCAACGGGTTCGATCAAGCGGTGCAAAACGTTCAGAACGCGAACAACGCGGCATCGATCGCCGACGGCGCGCTCGCGACGACCACCGACTTGCTGCAACGCATTCGCTCGCTCGCGGTCGAAGCGTCGTCGGACATCACCTCGAACAGCGATAAGGCCGACCTCCAGACGGAAGTCTCGCAACTGCTGCTCGAAGTCAACCGTATCGCGCAGAACACGCAGTTCAACGGCCTGACGTTGCTCGACGGTTCGCACGCCGGCTTCCAGCCGGAAGTCAACGCCTCGCTGTCGGTCACCGCGAACGCGGCGCTCGCCTCGAACGGCAACATTGCCGGTACTTCGACCAACTACGGCTTGCTCGTTGCGACCGCGGTCGCCAGCTCGCTCGTGAGCGGCAACCTCGGCTTCAACACAACGACCGGTTCGACGGTCGCCGGTATCCAGGGCTTCAACGGGGTCGCGACCGGGAACACCGGCGACGGCACGATCGAACTCCAGGTCATCAACACCGGTACCTCGATCGCCGTCGAAGAGACGTTCTTCTCGAGCCAGAGCACGTCGGCGAGCCCGGTTTCGGTCGGCACGCAGCTGCTCGCCGCTCAGTCCGTGACGACGCTCTTCGACAACGTCACGGTAACGCTCGGTGCGTTCTCGACGGCCGACGTCGGCGTGACCTCGTATATCAAGATCTCGCAGAACGTTGCGGCCCTCTCGAACCCGAACGCTCCGGCGTTCAACTTCCAGTCGGGCGCTAACGAAGGCGATACCATCCAGGTCGGGTTCCAGGCCTCGAACACCTCGACGCTGCGAATCTCGAACATCAACCTGCTGCTCTCGGCTTCATCGGCTCCGTCGCTCGGTGCCGAAGACGCGATCGGCCAGATCGATAACGCCTTGCAGACGCTGCTCGCGCAGCGCGCCCAACTCGGTGCCATCCAAGTCCGCCTCAACGAGGATCAGGACAACGACAACACCGCGGCGGTCAACCTGCAAGCGTCCGAGTCGAATATCGCCGACCTCAACGTCGGTCAAGAGACGACCAACTTCACCCGCCTCCAGATCCTGGTTCAGGTCGGTACGTCGGTCCTCTCGCAGTCGAACGCGAACGCGCAAACGGTTCTGGGTCTCTTCCGCTAACGGCGGCAAGCGAACCACGGGAAGAAGGCTCGCTTCGGCGGGCCTTCTTTTTTTTGTGCGGAAGCCGATAGCCAACCCGTATGCCCATTCGCGTCATCTCGCGGCGTGCGGCCGCTCCCTCTCCCGAGCGCACCGCGGCTCCTTCAACGGCCGGGCGGCCCCCGCAGGGCGCCGGCTCACCGCTGCCCTTCAAGTTGCCCGCCCCGCCGCCTGGAACGCCGCAGCAACCGGCGGGCGTGAGCCTGTGCATGATCGTCAAGAACGAGGAGCGATTCCTCAAGGCGTGCCTCGAGAGCGCGCGGGCCGGCGTCGATGAGATCTGCATCGTCGATACGGGGTCGAGCGACAACACGCGCGCGATCGCGGAGTCGTTCGGTGCACGGGTGATCGAGCGGACCTGGCGGGACGACTTCGCGTGGGCTCGCAACGAAGCGCTCGCGATGGCGACGCGGCGTTGGATCCTCGTCCTCGATGCCGACGAGACGCTGCGGCCGGAGTCGATCCCCGCGCTGCGAACCCTCGCGAGCGTGCCGGCTTGGAAGTCCGGACTCTGGGTGCGCTGCTTCAACCAAGTCGACGACTACAAGGGAACCGGCGCGAGCTCGCATGCCATCGTGCGCGTCTTTCCGAACTCGCCGCGGATCCGATTCGTCAGTCCGATCCACGAATACGTCGCATTCGATCATTCGGAGACCGGCATCGATGCCTGGCATTCGCCGATCGCGATCGATCACTACGGCTACATGAACGAGGTCGTCAAAGAGCGCGGCAAGGCCGGCCGCAATCTTGCGATCATCGAAGCCGCGGTGCGGAGCGAGCCCGATAATCCTTTTCACTGGTACAATCTCGGAACGACGGCACTCATCGAGAAACGTGGTGAGGCCGCGATCGCGGCGCTCGAACGGATGGCCGAGTTGGTCGGCGATGAAGCGCGCGGATTCGTTCCGAGCGCCCTCGTGTTTCTCTCCGAGGCGTACATGGATTATCGTGCCGACTACGAGAGCGCGATCCGTCACGCCGAAGCGAGCTTGCAGCGGTCCCCGAGGTTTTCGAACGCACATTTCGTGCTCGGCAAGGCGCTCTCGCATCTCGGACGCTACGAAGAAGCGATCGTCGCGCTCGAAGCCTCGATTGCCGATATGGCCTACAACGGCGGACAGTTTCTGGTCGACGACGAGATCGGTGTTTGGAAGGCGCACTCGGAGATCGGTTCCGTGTACGGCCGGATGGGCGAAAAGGAACGCGCGCTCGAGTGGTTCGAGAAAGCGCTGAAAAACCGGCCCGGCGTGTTGCCCGTGATGTTCAACCGCGGCAAGGCGCTCGAATGGCTCGACCGTCATGACGAAGCGGTCGAGCAATTCAAAACCAACTGGGAGGCCTTCGGAGACGACTCGACGGCGACCGAGTACGTGAACGCGCTCTTGCGCCGCCATCGATACACCGAGGCGCTCGCCGCGGTCGATGCAATGGTCGAGCGCGTCACGCCGCGGCACTCGGCCCTCCTGCTGATGACCGCCGCGGGGATCGCCGAGCGCGCGGGCGTCCCGGAGCGTGCCGCCGCGTACGCCCGACGTGCGCTCGAACGCGCGCCGGGCGCCGCGCCGGTGCTCGATGCGGCAGAGAAATACTTTCTCGAGCGCGGCGACGAGGCCGCGGTCGGGGCGCTGCGCGCTCGCGAGCTGGATGCGCCCGTCGAGACCGTCGACGATTACGCCCGCCGCACGTCGCGCTTGCTCGCCGAAGGCCGCCACGCCGAGGCGCTGCAGATCGCCGCGGCCGGTCGCCAGCGCTTCGGCGACGATTCGCGCCTCGTTTACGACGCGGCGGCGGCGGCAGTCGTGCTCGGCGATCGGCCGGCCGCGCTCGCCCTGCTGGAGATCGTCGATGCGAAGAATGCGGACGTGCTGGCGCGCGCGCGTTATCTCCGGGCGGTTATCCTCGGCGATCTCGAGCGCTTTGAAGAGGCGATCGGCGCCATTGACGCCTTCCTCGCCTTGAGTCCCGGACACGTCGACGCAACGCTTTCGCGTGGGAAGTACCTGCTCGCCGCGGGGCGTCCCCTCGAGGCGGAAGCGACCTTACGCGCCGCGTTTGCCGCGACGCGCGATCAGCGGATCGCGGTGGATCTCGCGGGCATCCTGCTTGCGGCCGGCCGGATGGCGGAAGCGCGCGAGATCGCCGACCAAGCGCTTCGTGTCGAGACCCTGCCTCAAGTCGAAGCGCTTCCGGACCGATAAAATTCGTAAGAGCTAGGAGGCTCTCCGCACACATGGACGTCGCATCTTCCTCGACCGCTTCTGCCACCGCCGCTGCTGCATACGCCGCGGTCGCTACCGATCCCGGCTCGGCCCCGTACGCGGCGCCGTCTCCAGCGGCCGTGAGCGTGCCGTCTCCCTCCGGTGGAACGGCGTCGACGGAGACCGCTGCCGCGACGCCGACATCGAAGGACGCAGCCGATGGGCAGAGTCAGCCGACGGCGGGTCCGCTGCAATCGTTTGCGGGTGCGGTGACGACGGTTTTTGCCGGCCAGGACATCGAGGTGAATTTTCGCGTCGCCCACGATCCGAACGAAATCGTCATCGTGTACCGCAACGCGGAAACCGGCGCGATCATCAATCAAGTTCCGTCCGAGGCGATCGTGCGGCTCGCCGAATTCTTCCAGCGCGAAGCCTCCGGCGCCATTTTGGACCAGGGAGCCTAAGCCGTGTCCGGACTCAGCTCCGCTTCGTCTTCGAGTGCGGCCGACTCGACGCTCCCGGGAAATAACGTTGCCCCGATTTCCTTCCCCGGCATCGTGTCGGGGATCGACTACAACGCGATCATTGCGAAACTGACCAGCGTGACGCTGCTTCCGGCGCAGCAGGCGCAGACGCAGATCACTTCGCTCAATACCAAGAACTCGACGCTCGTCACGCTCAATGCGTATCTGAGTAGCGTTCAGAACACGCTCCAGGCGCTCTCGAATCCCGCGACGTTCGATGCGTTCGCGGCCACCTCCAGCGATCCGTCGATCCTGACCGGAACGAGCAACACGGCCAGCTCCGGTGCGCCCGGTACCTATATCATCGATAGCACGCAGCTCGCGACGGCAACCTCGGTGACGAGCGCGGCCAGTGCGAATATCGGCTATAGCCTATCGGACGTCATCCCCGGCACCGGCGGCAAGACCGGACTTCAGGTTCCGCTGGTCAACTCGACGACGGCGATCGCGGCCTCGAACGGTTCGAGCGGTTCGTCGCAAGGTCTCATCACGGTCGACGGCGTCCAAGTGGGATACAACGTCGACTCGCAATCGCTCGCTACGATCCTTGCGAATATCACGGCGGCCGTCGTCGGAACGTCGGTGCATCCGGGAGTGGATACGGGCTTCAGTGCAACCTACAATGCGGCGACCGATGCGGTGACCTTTTCGAGCTCCGACGCGCCGATTTCGATCGGTGCGGCCTCCGATGTCGGCAACCTGGAAGAGGTCCTCAAGCTCAACGACGCCCAGCTCAACAACACGACCACGAGCGGTTCGGTCAGCAGTGCCGGGCCGATCGGCGGGCTGAGCCTCGGGGCCGACTTCGCCAGCACGAACGGGGCCAATTTGCTGACCTCGGTCACCGGCGGCCCGGGATCGTTCTTCACCATCAACGGCGTGAAGATCACGATCGATCCGACCTCACAGAACCTTCAGGACGCGATCAACGCGATCAACGCTTCCAGTGCGGGCGTGGTCGCGAGTTACAACCAGATCACGAATCAGGTCTCGCTGACAAACACCTCGACCGGCCCCCAATCGATCGTGATCGGCTCGTCGAGCGACACGACAAATTTCCTGAAGGCCGTCGGGCTTGAAGGGAGCGGTGCAACGACGACGATCGGCCAGCAGGCCTATGTGAAAATTCAACAGCCCAACGGCACCGCGCAAACCTACTATTCGAGTTCGGATCAGATCGCAAATGCGATCCCCGGCATCACGCTCACGATTGCCTCCAATTCGACCCAGCAGACGACGCTCACCGTCTCGCAGAATTCTCAGCCGGCGATTGCCGCGCTCAACGCGTTCGTTTCGGCGTACAACGCGGCGATCAACGAAATCAATACCGCCTCCGAGGCACCCGTCGTTCAGCAGACGGATGCAACCACCGGCAAGTCGACGACCTCGTCGAGCTCGAAGCTGGCGGCGGGCGGCCCGCTCTACAACGATCTAATCGTCGAAGAGTTGAAGGATCAGTTGATCTCGATCGTCTCCGGCCCGCTCTCGACCGAGTCGAGTTCGGCGGTGACGATCAACGGGCAGACGGTCGATCTGAACTCGCTGTCATCGATCGGGCTCACGCTCGATAGCACGCACAGCGTCTTTGCTGCGGCCGGATCGGCGAACAACGCGACGTCCGATTCCGACACGACGAGCAGCGGATCGAGCGGCGGGATCACCTTGCAGACGCAAGACGGAACCTCCGGTCAGTTGCAGGCCCTTGATGCGACGACGTTCCTTGCGGCATTCGAAGCTGATCCGAGCGCCGTCTCGAACATCTTCAATTCAGCGAGCGGCCTCGTTCAGCAGTTGGGTTCGTACTTGACCTCGGCGACGGGTCTTCCAACCCAGGCGACCTCGGGCCTCGTGGGCACGATTCCCACCTCTTCGCTGGTCCAGAACGATGAAAACCAGGTCACTTCCCAAATCACCTCGCTTCAAGACTATATTAAGACAATCGATGATGAGGCAAATGCTCAAGCCGATCTTTTGCGTGCCGAATATACCTCTAGTGAGACATTGATCGCAAAATACCAATCACTCCAAACCTATGTCTCGCAACTCTGATCCGGTGCGATCCGGTGACGATGTAGGGGGATCCGTGTCCGCTTCGGCCGATTTCAAATATCTCGAGACGAAGATCATGACGGCGTCGAAAGAAGAGTTGACGCTCATCACCTTCGACTTTCTGATCCTCTCCGCGACGAAGGCGCTCGACAAACTCGTGAATTCGCCGCACGACATACAAGGGATCCACGACGAGCTGCGCCGCGGTCAGCGCGCGATCACGGTGCTAATGGGATCGCTGAACTTCGAGATCGGCGGTGAACTCGCGGTGAACTTGTTCCGCGTCTACGAATTTTGGCACCGGCAACTGGTGCTCGCGAACTTGCAAAAAGCACCCGAGCGCGTCGAACGCCTGCTGCCCTTCTTCAAAGAATACCGCGCGACGTGGGCCGAAGCGCAGCGCCGGTTCCGGGCCGATCAGAACGCGGTCCAATCTGGGTCCTCGCCGGACGGTTCGTTCGCCGCCGTCGGCTGAAATGAGCTCCGCGCGCGAGATCGTCGCACTGGTCACCGAACTCGAAGGCCTCGTCGTTGCGGCAGAAGAGCTCCTGGTGGAGCGCGATTGGGCGGAGCTCGAACGCTCGGTGAGCGATCAGCGCCGCGTGACGCACGCACTCGAAAAAGCGATCTCAGCGACGGATGGCCAGCGCCCCGACCCGTTTGAGCGCGAACTGCAGATGCGAATCGCGCGCATCGCGCATCGACGCGCAGATCAGTTGCGGCGGTTGGAAGCCTTTCGCGATGCCGTCGGCTCCCGCTTGTCCACGATGGCAAAAGCCAAAGCGATGCGCCGCGCAGCCCGGCCGCTCGGCGGCCCGGTGCCCGCCCTCATCAACTCGCTGCGCTAGTCGACGCTGACGTAATGCAGCCGCGCGATGGCGTGGCGTTCGTCCGCCGTTGCGCTGGCCCCGTCGTACGGCACCAGTGCGTAGTGTGGCCCCGGCTGCACGACGATCATCCGCTCGGCCTGCGTTTGCGCTGCGGTTTCCCAGCGCGCCGGCTCGATCGTTCCGTGCTCGCGATCGAAGTGACCGCAGCGCACGCCCGCGTGCAAAGCGACGCCGTACCCCGCGCCGCGCAGCCGCTCGCAGAGCAAGAAATCTTCGTTGCACAAGCGCACGCGCGCGGCGTGTTCCTCGATGAAAATCTGGACGTCGAAATACGGCGGCTCGAGCGCCGCGAACGCTGCGGTACGCAGCGCGACGCAGCCGAAGCCGACCGCGTCGACGGCGACGATGCCGTCCGTGAAGGCGGGGATCGCGGCCGTCGTCGTGTTCGCCGATGTCCACCGCGTCGCGGCCATCGGCCGGATCCCGTCGCGCGAATAATAGAGCGCGCCGGCCACCGCGAGCGACGGATCGAGCGTGAGCGCATCGCACAGCATCGCGATCGCATCGGGCGGGAACTGCATGTCGTCGTCGATCATCACGAGGACGTCCGCGCCCTGCGCGAGCGCGCGCCGTACGGCGAGCTCGCGTTGACCCGGAATGAAGTTGCCGCTCACGACAAAGCGGTCGAACGCCGTCACTTCGGGCGGCAGCTGCAGCGCCGCGAGCGAGTCGATGAAAACCTTCGTGGGTCGTCCCGCGCTTGGGAGTCCGAGCAGCAGCCTCATGGGATGAGCTCCTCGATGAGCGCGAGCGCCGCGCTGCCGGCTGCGTCGAGTTCGGAATCGCTCTCGCGGAAGAGTGCGACGCTGCGCGAAAGCTTCGCGCGCAGGAAGATCCGGCTGATCGATGCCGCCGCTTGGGTCGCATAGGCCAAGAGCGCGGCGGAGAGGCGCGCGCGCGCGCCCGCGTCATCGAGCGCGGCGTCGCCGGGCGCCAGGCCCACGAAGAACTGCGCGGCGCGTAAGAACGGATGGGCGGATTCGTTGGTGAGCGTGCGCGCGATGAACGCTACCTCACTCGGCCGAAACGCACGCACGAGGGTAATCGAGCCGTCCTCGGCCGGCTCCATTGCGAAGGGACCGTCCACGTCGGGGAGCGCGGGGGGGAATTCCGGCAGTGGTGCGGCGACCGTCTCCGGCGTGATGCTCTTGCCCAACCGCGTCGTGATCAGCGCGCGCGAGAGCAAGCGTTCCTGGTGTTCGAGAAACGCCGCCACCGCCGATGGGTCGCCCTCGCCCGCCCGGGGCCGGCGGGTGGCGAGCGCGTTGAGCACGAGGTAGTGGGCCAGCATCCCCAGCGGCCGGCCGGTGAAGAGGCCGCGCAGCGAGGCCAGCCGCGCTCGGTCGAGCGTCACCTCGAGAACAAAGCTCCCGTTGCCGGTGCCCTGCGGTTTCTCGCGCAGCTCGGGCTCGGGCTCGGCCTGGGCCTGGGCCTGGGCCTCCGCCTCCGTCTCCGGCTCCGGCTCGATCTCGCTTGCGCGTTCCGGGAGCGGTTCCGGGAGCGGCGGAAAAACGGGTTCGAAATGCTCGGAAGGCTGAACCACGGCGGGGAGGGTCGCGGCGATCGGTTCAACCGCCGTGGGCCCGGCCTCGATCGCGGCTTCCTCATCGTCGAGTTCGTAGAAGGGCCGTTCCGGGGGCGCCGCGGCCTCCAGGGAGCGGGCGGCGCCGCGGGTCAGCCGCAGGCCGCGCGGACCGGTAATCCCCGCCCGGCCGTCGGCGCGGAGGTGCGGGAGCAGAACGACGTCCTCGACGCCGCTTTCCACGGCAAAGCGCAGCACGACCGTCCGCCGTTCGCCCGGTGCGAGCGGCGCGAGCGGGATCCCGCCGGCCAGCAGATCCTCGGCGAGATCATCGTCGCGCTCGGCCGAGTCGATGCAGAAGGAGCCCGGGGCGAAATGGACGCCGCGCGGGAGCGGCAGCACGGCGCGGATCCCGGCGACGGGTTCGGTCCCGTCATTGACGATCGCGATGCTGGCGGTGACCAGCGCCCCCGGGATGAGGCCGCTGCGCGGCTGGGCTTCGAGCGTTGCGGAGAGCAACGGACCGCGCTCGGCGGGGACGGCATCGTCGTCGGCCGCCGGGCCGTGCGGAAGCGCGCCGCCATGGCGCTCCCAGCCGAGGCGCGGTGCGGGCGCACCGATGCGCACGCGCTGCAGGTCCACCAGCCGCATATCGGCGCTGCGCTCGAAGCGATCCTCGCTCATACGCGCCGAGCGAAGAGCCGGGCGAGCAGCGAGGGCCGCGCGGGGATCGGCTCGGGTTCCGGGATCGCAACGCGTTCGACCGGCTCCGGCGGTCGCGAGGGCGGCGCGGGCGCTCGGACCGCCGCTGCCGGGATGGCGATGCCGCGCGCGCGCAGCGCCGCGCTGACGTGATCGACGTTGACGATTTCGGCACTGCGGTCGGCCGCCTCGCCCATTGCCCCGCGCACGATGTTGGCCAACCGCCGCGGTAAGCCGTCGCTCGCGGCAACGATCGTTTCGAGCGCATCCGTCGTGAAGACGCGGGCCGCGGGCGATTTGCCGGCCTGCACGAGGCGATGCTCGATGAGCGCCGCCGCGCCCCCGGCGTCGAGTCGCTCGAGCCGGATATAGCGGTCGACGCGGTCAGCGAAATTCGAGCGACCCAGGATGCGGTTTTCGAGTTCCGACTGACCGAAGAGGACGAGGTTGAGCAGCTTGCGCTGCGGGATCTGGAAATTCAGCAGCAACCGCAGCGTTTCGAGCCCGTCGTCGGTGAGGTTCTGCGCTTCGTCGATCAGCAGCACCAGATTCTTTTCTTCGAGGACGGCGGTGTCGAAGAAGAAGTTCTTGATCGCGTTCTTGAGCGCAGCACTCGAACGTGGCGGTAAGCCAAGCCCGAACACCCGCCCGATCGCAAGCAAAAACTCGACATCGGTTGCGAACGTCGGATCGAGAATTTTCCCGATCACGACGTGCTCGTCGCGGAGCAGCGATTGTTCGACGAAGGCGGAGAGCGATGTTTTTCCGGTGCCCGGCGCGCCGATGACGACGGTCAGACCGCGTGATTCGGCGATCCCGCCGAGCACCGCTTGCGCGTTGCGGCGGACGGACGGCAACTCACAGTAGAACTGCGGATCGGCCGTGTCGAGAAAGGGGTCGCGTTGCATGCCGAAATGCTGGTAGTACCGGAGCACGACGACGGGGTTTCCCCGTGCGGCGCCAAAGTCATACCGGTAGTGGACTATTCGATCATCATCCCGGTGTTCAATCGCGAGGACCTGACACGCCAGTGTCTCACGTCGCTACCCGCGACCCTCCCGGCGGACCGCAGCGGTGAAGTGATCGTCGTCGACAACGGGTCGGGTCCGGCGACCGCGGCCGTGCTGGCCGACTTCCCCTGGGTTCGCACGATCCGCAATGAAGAGAACCGCGGCTTCGCGGCGGCCTGCAATCAAGGTGCGCGCGCTGCCGGAGGCCGCATCCTCATTCACCTCAACAACGATACCCTCGCGCCCGAGCCGTGGATCGAACCGCTGCTCGACGATCTCGCCGATCCCGCGGTCGGCATCGCGGCTGCGAAATTGCTCTTCCCCAACGGAACCATCCAGCACGCGGGCGTGGCGCTTACGTCGCTGCGGTTCGGCCCCGAGGGCGTCGCGCCGTTTCATCTGTTGTGGCAGGCGCCCGGGACCCATCGCGGCGCGCAAAACAAACTCGACTTCACCGCGGTCACCGGCGCGTGTCTGGCCACGCCGCGTGCGCTCTTCCTCGAACTCGGCGGATTCGATGAGACGTATTGGAACGGCTACGAGGATATCGATTACTGCTTCAAGGTGAGCGAACGCGGGCTGCGTATCGTCTACGATCCGGCGTCCTGGCTCTATCATTACGAATCGCAATCGGGCGTGCAGCGCAAGCGGCGGCTGATGCACAACGTTCGCGAGCTGGGCGCGCGCTGGGGCGACCGGATCCTCGCCGATCACAACCGCTGGTCCGGTTTGACCGGAACGCTGCGCCGCGAAGCGCCGATTCGCGGGCTGCTGACCTACACCGAAGTGGCGCTGCCGCCGGTGACCGTCCTCGTGCATGGGCCGGCGCCGGCCGACGCGCCGGCGTTCGTCGCGCGGCTGCGCGGCGGAACGGTTGTCCCCGCCGCGATCCACTGGGCCGCCGCCGGCGACGTTCCGGCGCAGACCGTCGCCGCGGCCGATTGGTTCGAGCGCGCGCGCGCGCTGACCGAGGTGCGGGCCGACCGGTACGTCGCCTTCGTCGATACGCGCAGCGAACTCGAACCGGAGTGGCTCGCCGACCTCGTCGACGCGGTCGAGTACGGCGCCGATGTGGCGGCGGGCGCGGCGGGACCAGCCGGAGCAGCGCACGCGGTCAACGCGCAGGCGACGCTCGTTTCGCTCAGCCGTTTCGCGCAAGATCTGCGGATCGATACGGCAGCCGGTCCGGACGCGGCGCTCGCCGCCTGGACCGAAGCGGCCGTTGCGCGCGGCCGCGCGTTGCGCTTGACCCCGCGCGCCGGGCGCGTGCGTGAGCAGATCGCCCCTGATCCACAGCGGATCGAAGCGCTTTCGGCGCCGCTCTCGCGCGCGGGCTGGTTTACGTCGATCGTGATGCTGAGCTGGAACGCTCCCGAGTACACGGAGATCGCCGTGCGTTCGATTCGCGCGCACACCGAACCCGGAACCTACGAGATCATCATCGTCGACAATGGATCCGGGCCGGACACGCTCGCGCGTCTCGCCGCGCTCGAGGACGTGCGCATCATCTACAACCCGACGAACCTGGGCTTCGCACGCGGCTGCAACCAAGGGATCGCGGCGGCGCGCGGCTCGCATGTGCTTTTGCTCAACAACGACGTGTTCGTCACGCCGGAGTGGCTCGACCGGCTGCTCGGCGCGCTGCAGCGCGATCCAGCCGCCGGCGTGAGCGCGCCGCGCTCGAACAACGTCGCGGGCGATCAGATGCTCGTTGCGACGGGATACACGAACGAGACCGAGATGATCGCGTTTGCGCTGGCTCGTTCGCGCGACTGGGACCGCCGCACGTATCACACGGATCGCGCCATCGGCTTCTGTTTGTGCATCGACCGGCGCGTGATCGACGAGATCGGCGGGATCGACGAACGGTACGGCGTCGGCAACTTCGAGGACGACGATTTTTGCGTCCGCGTCCGCGCCGCGGGCTACGAGATCGTCGTCTGCGAAGACGTGATGATCCACCACTTCGGCAGTGTCTCGTTCAAGGCCAACAACGTCGACTACACGGCGCAGATGGAACGCAACTGGAAGCTCTTCGCCGAGCGCTGGGATCTGCCGCGCGCGTATCCGACGAACGGCTACAGCGCGCGCGCGGCGATCGCGCGTGGATTCGATCGCCGGCAACACTACATCGCGCTGCCCGGCGAACCCGCAGCGGCGGCTTCAGCCGCCGACGCGGCGTTCGAGCCGAAGGCGATCGCGCTGGTCGCGATCGTCGAACGCGAAGCGGATTGGAACGCCGTCGGTGCGTTCGCCAACAACTATCTGCGTGCGTTACGCGCGGATGACGATACGGTGCTCGCGATCGCCGTGCGCGGCGACCTCGACGCCCTGACGATCGGCGCGCGCTTGCGCAAGACGCTCGCGAAGCTCGCGATCGAGGACGCCGCCGCGGCCGACGTGCTGGTCGAAGATCGCGACGATCTCGCGGCGTGGCTGCCGACGCTCGGGCGACGGGTTCTCGCCGTTCGCGCTCATCCGGATTTAGCGGGTCTGGGCGAGGTCCCCGAGCGCAGCCCCAGCGCCATCGCGCGGCTTGCGCGGAGTGCCGGCTGATGCGCGTTCGCGACGATTTCTTGTGGCTCGCTCCTGAGGTCTCGCCGCAGCGTCTGCGCTCGCTGCGCGGGGCGGATCTCGCGGTCGCGCGGTTCGAGCCGGTCTTTCGCGACAAACGCGGCTGCGGGATGCTCGATCTGACCTTCGCGAACGCAACCGATGCCTTCGCACTGGTCGGTGTGCTGGTCGATCTCGTTGCGCTCTGGACGCTCGAAGCGCCGCCGCTCGTCTGGCCGGCGCCGCTCGCGGCGGCGATCGACCCGAGCATCGCGCGCGCGCTCGAAGACCGGCTCTTGCCGTGGTTGCGAACACTCGTCCGCGCGACGGCCACGCCGGCGGAGCGCATCCGCGCGTTCGGTGACGAAGCGCCGTTTCGAGCCGCCCGCGAGGACGGGTTGCTCGGCGCGATCCCCTACGGCGCCGCGATCGTCGCGCTTGCGCCGTACGCGTACGCGCGCCGGTTCGTCCGTGGCTCGCACGTCTGGATCGATGCGCGCGACGGCGCGCTCGGCGCCGCCTACCTGCGCGATCGGGCAGCGCACGTCGCGCTTGCGTCCGAGCCGGATGCTCCCGGCGTGCGCTGGTACGGCGTCGGCGATCTCATCGGCTCCGATATGGGCGCCGATGTCGTAATCGTGGATCGCGCGGAAGGCGCGCCGCCGGCCGCCACGCTGATCGTGCTCGACGGATCGCCGCCGGGCGGTCGCGTCGTCGAGGTGCCGCTGCCGGTCCCGCTCGATAACGGATTCACCTTCGACGGCGCGGACGCGCCCGTCGTACGAACCTTCGGCGTTCGCGCGCCCGACGGCTCGCCGCCGGTCGCGGCGCCGGCGGTGCGGCGCCTCGCCGATGCGGAAGGTTTGATCGGCATCGTGCTGCGGCCGGACGCGATCTATGCGCCGGACGGCGACACCGATGAGGTCGAGGCGATCCGTGCCCTGCTCGCCGTCGAAGGGCTGCGTTCGTTTGTCACCGTCGATCCCAGCGATCCGGCGCTCGCGAACGCCGATCTCATTCACGCGGTCGGCGCCTACGACGACCGTCATCTGCTCGCGGCCGCCGCCACCGCCCAGCGCAATGCGAAGCCACTGGTCATCGGCCTCGAACCGCTGGCACCGTACGCCGCCTGGCACGAGGACGCGCTGGCGATCTCCCTGCAGATCGGTCTCGATCGCGTCGACCGCGCGTTCTATCTCACCGGCTACGAGCAGAGACGCGTCGCGATCGATACCGCTCCGCTCGCCGTCGATGCGGCGGCCGTGAAAGCAAATCGCGAACGCTTCGGGACCCTCGTGCGCGCGGCGAAGGCGGTGATCACGAGCGACGATCCGGCGCTCATGATGCGCGATTTCGGGGTCGGCGGCAGCACCCTCGTCGCGGGCGGCATCGCGGTGCCGGCGCGGACCCCCGAGACGGCCGCGAATCTGCCCATCCCGCCGGGACCGTTCGTTTTCATGCACGCGCCGCTGGTGCGCCGCTCGCATCTCGCGCTCGTGCTCGCGGCGCTCGGTTCGCTACCGGTCGACGTCGTCGTCGCCGGCGAACCGGCCGACGTCGATACCGCAATCTTGCTGCGCAAAGTCGCCGGCCGCGAGTCCGTGTTCCTCACCGATCCGACGCCGGCGCTGCTCGACGCGATCTACGCGCGCGCGACTGTTTTCGTCGAGCCGTCCCTGCGCCCGCGCTCGTTCTCACGCGTCGCCCGGGCGGCGCTGGCAGGCGCGCTACCGCTCGTCGTGCGCGAGGGTCCGTTCGCGCGCATGGTTGCCGAAGATCTCCACTTCTCCGCG
>Ga0116226_10000144_pt1 | contig 53312 bp, 60 predicted proteins | sample S1TSphfallax_FD_89692 | JGI IMG/M metagenome (GOLD analysis project Ga0116226, IMG submission 89692) | Host-associated microbial communities from peat moss isolated from Minnesota, USA - S1T2_Fa - Sphagnum fallax MG | ecosystem: Host-associated > Plants > Peat moss > Unclassified | place: USA... | reverse complement strand
TTTCGGATAAAAACGAATTACGGGGAAAATATGTGGAAACCTCTATGGCAAATTTTGCCATGACGATGAATATTTCCTGTTTTTCCTTCACGCAACTGGCAAAAAAGGCTTACCCGTTAATGAAAAATGGTGGTAGTCTGTTGACACTTACCTATTACGGTGCAGAAAAAGTCATGCCGCATTATAATGTGATGGGCGTGGCAAAAGCAGCCCTTGAAACCAGCGTACAATATCTGGCAGCGGACTTGGGAAGCCAGAATATCCGCGTCAATGCGATTTCCGCAGGGCCGGTAAAAACGCTGGCGGCTTCAGGTATTGGTGATTTCCGTTATATCCTCAAATGGAACGAGCTGAATGCTCCCCTGCAACGCAACACCACGCTGGAAGATGTGGGAGGAGCAGCCTTATACCTGCTTTCCGATCTGGGAAGCGGAACCACGGGCGAAGTGCTGCATGTGGATTCAGGCTATCATGTGGTGGGTATGAAACGGGTGGATGCCCCTGATATTGCTGTGGTTAATGGGCATTGAGGGGGTAACCGTTTTCTAACCCACTTTTCTTTCACTACTTGGGGTATGAGATGAGCCAAAATATCAAACTGGATGATTTCCTGAAAGAACAGCTACAGGATGAAAAACTGGCAGCCATGTATCTTGAAGAGTGCCTTGCGGCGGGGGATAGTGAGCTTTATAAAAAGGCTTTGAGTGATGTTGCAAAAATAAAAAACATTGATACATTCACCTCTTGTATAAGAATTGAAAGGGTTAAAACGTGCAAATCTCAGAAATCATAATTAATAACTTTCGTTCTATAAAATATGCAAAACTAGCACCAACTGCTTTTAATATATTCGTTGGACAGAATAATCACGGAAAAACCAATATTTTTGAGGCTATAGAGTGGTTTTATAATGGCTCTGGCAATGCACAGCAAATTGTACACATGCAGGACAGTAATAGTGATTTTTCTGTAGAAATTGAATTTACTGGAATTCAAAACGGTATTGAAACAGTAAAAAATGAATCCATAAAAGAGTCATTTCGTAAGTTTGCAGGTACAAATGATGTAATTAGGGTTATAAGAAGAAAATCAGATACAAAACGGTTGCTTTGGAATGAAGAAAAAAAAGAATGGAATGCTAAAAACTTTGCGGGTTTTGATAAGGCGTTTAATGACTGCCTGCCTAGACTTGAATACGTCTCAACAGTTACAAAACTTGGTGATGTTTCCAAATGGGGAAAGAAAACGCCTATAGGACTTATGTTATCTGGAGTTCTAGCAGCGGTTCTCGACAAAAGCGAAAAATATCAACAGTTTCGCAAAAAATTTGAAGAAGTATTTGAGGCAAGCGATTCAGATATACGAGTTTCTCTTGATGAGATTAGTGGAAAAGTTAAAGTCCATCTTGAGCAACAATTCCCAGACTGTACAAAAGTTGCTTTTGATGTTTCTGCTCCAGCATTTGATGACCTTCTGAAAAATTTTGAGACCAGTATTAATGATGGAATCGAAACCACCGCAGAGGAAAAAGGGGATGGGATGCAACGGGCTTTGATGCTGGCAATCATCAAAACCTACTCTGATTATAGAAAAGAAAAAGACGAGCTTGGTAAAAGATTTGTTTTTTTAATTGATGAAGCCGAGCTTCACCTTCATCCAACTGCACAAAGACAGTTAAAAGAAGCCTTACTTGTTTTAGCTAAAAATGGTGACCAGATTTTTATTAACACTCACTCATCCGTTTTGGTGGCTGATGATGAGGATACACAATCAATTTATAGTGTTGTAAAAAGTGACTGCAAAACAGAAATTACTAAGGCCACAACACAAGATAAACATCAAATTGTTTATGATCTATTAGGGGGGAATCCATCTGATTTATTACTGCCAAATAACTTTCTTATCGTAGAGGGGCGTACAGAATATGAATTTCTAACGGGAATTATAAAGAAATTCTATTCTGATAAGCCTTATATTCAGATTATATTTTCTTCGGGTGATATTGTACAACAAGAAAGATCAATGTATGCAATAAATGTTGCGTTCACACCGCTTTATAAAACCCCAGTCTATAAAGATCGTTTGGTAATTTTATGCGATAAGCCAAATGAAAATCAAAGAAATGATTATGATAAATTTGTTAAAGCATATCCAATTATTTTAGAAAATGGACAGCTTATAACACTACCTTGCAACTCTATAGAGGAGTATTATCCTGATAAATGGAAAAAGACACAGGAAGAAGCTAAAAAGATGAAAAAAGATGGTGAAAAAACTTCACTTGTGAAAAAAGTAGTGGAAGAAATAACACAAGAATTATTTGAGTCCAATATGCCAGTTGTTTATGAAGCCCTCAAAAAATCATGGGAAAATGCCTACTAATATTTAACTCCCCACTACCCACCCCGCTAATATACCCCCAATATAAGCCGCAAATTTCCCGCAATCCCCATTAAACGATTCAATACTCGCCTGTATCATTTCCTGTTGGCTGATATGCTGCCATTCAATGTAAAAACCGTTTTTATAGGCTAAATGGTTGATAAATTCACGCTGTACCCTGCCATTGCCTTCACGGAAAGGATGGAGTGCGTTTAGCTCCCCCAGATAATAGGGCTGCCCTTTCGCTGAACGCTGCGGCTGATAATCCTGCCAGGTGGTTTTCTGCTGCCAATTTCTGAAAGAGTGCTTTAGCGGAGCTTTCAATATAAGTGGCATTGGCAAAGCGGGTGGTGCCTTTGGAAATATCCCTATCCCTGATTTCCCCCGCCCATTCATATACGTCACCAAACAAGCGTTTATGAATGGCTTGCAAATGTGCGAGGTCAAAATTGCCTGCAAGCGGATTTTTTGCCAATTCATAAGTACGGATGGCAACCAGCTTGGCTTCGGTTGTTTCCAGTATGGCTTCGTCCGTGATTCCCAATCGGTTTTTCAGCACACCCGTTTCAGGATCACTATAAGCATCAGGACTGGAATATTTCGACATCAGGAAACTGGCTATAGATGTTTTTGATAGCTTGTGTTGTAGTCATTTCTCCCCGTACCACCCGTTGCAAATCATCCTTAACAGATTGGGAAACGGTCAACCCTTCCAGCTCCTGTTGTGCAATGGCATTTTCAAAAGCCCTTTGATTAAGGGCAATTTCACGTTCACTTAACATAATTTTTCTCTCCCTTATTCCCAACCCCCATCCTACCCTATATTTCCCAAAATATCCATCATTTTAACAGCATTTTTTTCTTCCAATCTCCTGATTTTCCTTTTTTTCAAAACTTGTCAGATGTTTTAAAACGTGTTAGTTCTCTCTGATTATACAGCTCTGAGGAATAATAATGGCAAGTAATCGTTTTGGAAGTCACTTTTCTTTCACCACCTGGGGTGAAAGTCATGGGTCAGCAATAGGCTGTGTGGTGGACGGTGTGCCTTCGCTGATTCCCTTGTGCGAAGCGGATATTCAGCCTTACCTTGATAAACGCAAACCCGCACAATCCCGCTATACCACGCAACGCAAGGAGAGTGATAAAGTAGAGATTCTCTCAGGCGTATTTGAAGGCGTAACTACGGGTACTCCCATCAGCCTGCTGATTCATAATGAAGACCAGAAATCCAAAGATTATGGCGATATAAAGGAGAAATTCCGTCCTGGTCATGCGGACTATACCTATCAGGAAAAATACGGCATCAGGGATTATCGTGGTGGCGGGCGTTCTTCGGCAAGGGAAACTGCCATGCGGGTGGCTGCGGGTGCGATTGCCCGTAAAATCCTGCCCCCTGAAATCACGATTCGTGCTGCCATTATCCAGATGGGAACGGAGAAAATCAACCGTGAAAACTGGGACTGGGCGGAAGTGGAAAATAATCCTTTCTGGTGTCCTGATGCCAAAAAAGTTCCTGTATTTGCTGATTATCTGGATGCTATTCGCAAAAGCGGTTCTTCGGTGGGGGCTATCATTGAGGTGGTGGCGGAACAGGTTCCCGCTGGTCTGGGAGAGCCTATGTATGACAAGCTGGATTCCGATATTGCCAGAGCCTTGATGAATATTAATGCCGTCAAGGGCGTGGAAATTGGTGACGGGATGATGGCAGCCTGTTTGCAGGGCGAACAAAATGCCGATGAAATCTATGTGGAGAACGGCAAAACCTGCTTCCGTTCCAATCATGCGGGCGGGATATTGGGTGGCATTTCTACGGGGCAGCCTATCGTAGCCCGCTTTGCCATTAAACCTACCAGCTCCATTCTTACGCCCGTGGCAACGATTGATCGTGCAGGCAATAATACGTCGATTATCACCAAAGGTCGCCATGACCCCTGCGTCGGGATTCGTGCCGTACCCGTTGCCGAAGCCATGATAGCCTGTGTATTGGCTGATCATTATGTGAGGAATAAATTGACACGCAAAAGCTAAGGATTATGCACTCCAAAACCTTGCCCATTAAAATCTTTCTCATTTATATCTGGCTGGCATTGCTGGTGACGGGTGGCGTGTATTATGTATTCCCTGCCAATCTTTTTTATAACGCCATAATGCTGTTTGTGATAGGAAATTTGAGTGGTCTGGCGATTTGTCAGCATAGCAGGCTGATGAGAACCCGTAATGCAGAAAACAACCCTGATTTACTCCTGAAACCAGCGGAGCTTTTTTCAGAAAAATATAGTAAGTACCAATGGATAGGCATTATAGCACTGCTTTTATGTGATGCCCTGGGCATGGTAATCCTACAAAAACCATTGGGTATCAGCATGATTCCACCGCTTTTTTATCTGGTGGGTAATGTATCAGCCGCTTCTTTATGCCATGTTTTTTACCCTGTTTGCATCAACCAGAAATTCAGGCTGATAGTAAAGCCTAATCAGGAAAATAGAAACGAGCTTTTTCTGATGCAGATGCTTGCTCAGATGGCGTTTGGCTGCATTGCTCTGGTGATGTTCAATTATCTGGGAGCGTGGCTGAATTTCCCTCTTATTGACCAACTATTATTGAATGGCGATCATTATATCGGGCTGGACTGGCTTGGTTATATCCAATGGGTTAATAATCATCCTCATATTGCTCTGCTTTTTACTATTTTCTATCAATCACTTGCTATTGAAGTGATAGTAATTATTATCCTATTATACCTGTTACAAAAACTGGCAAGCCTGCAACGTCTTATAGCGGAAATGCTACTGGGCGGTTTTATAACCATTACCATTTCCATTCTTTTACCTGGTCTTTCGGTGTATGATTATTATCATATTTTACCTGAAACCTATCCTCATCTTCAGGTATATGCCGCTAAACTTCCACTGGTGGATTTAATGCAGATGCGTAACCATATCGGAATTGCTCCCAATGAACCCTTAAAAGGGATTGTGGCTTTTCCCTCCTTTCATACTACGCTTGCTATTCTGGCACTGCACGCCCTCTGGTTTCTACGTCGGCTATGGGTAAGGCTTCCGCTTATCCTGCTGAATAGTATGGTAATAGTGGCAACTCCTGTGGATGGAGGACATTATTTTATGGATGTGCTGGGAGGGTTATTCATAGCGTGGGTGACGATTTATCTGGTACGGCTATTAATACCAAAACCTAATGCACAAAATATTTCATGAATCCACCAAGTGCTACCAGCATAGCACCCATTTTAATAATCATACGCAGTTCAAGCTCACGCAGGGAAGCGTCCATCTGCTCTTTAGTCACCAGATGAGAAGTATTTGGCTTGGCGGATTTTATGTTTTTTGATTTCATACCAACATCCTAACTCAACTATCCCATTCACTGCAACGAAAAACTTACCGGCAATAACAGCCCTATTTCTTCTTCATGATAGGATTCAGGGAAACTGGGGACGGGGTCTGCATCTCTTACCATCGCAAGGGCGGCATCATCAATCGCCTTGATGCCAGAACTGGTGTCAATCTCGCTGGAAACGATATGTCCGTCTTTGCTAACCCGAATACGCACAATAGCGGTTCCCTGCAAACGCTGGTTTTTGGCATCTTCAGGGTAACGCTTGAAGCGTGTTACCCATAGTGAAATTTCCTGCTCATAGCGTGTCACTATGTCCGTACCGCTCTGGCTGCCATTGATACCGCTGCCATTGCCTCCTTCCTTATCTTTTTCATCGCTACTGAGCGAAGTATCACGAATATATTGTTTGGGTTTGGCATTTGCCTGTTCTTCTACTGCTTTACTATTATTCTTTTTGCTTACAATTTTGGTAATGATCTTGATAACCGCATTTTTATCATCATTTGCTGCTGCCTGAGTCCTTGCTTCATTATGGGCGTCATTGCGAGCTTCCATCTGCTGTTTGGCATATGTCTCCTGTGCAATAGCGGGCATATCGGAAACATTTGGCATTTCCAGCCCTTCTACTCCTGCACCACTGAATTTAATATTCATGGTACGAACGGGAATGGAATCCACTTCTTCTTTGGGTGTATATAAAGATACCAGAATAACTGCCAGATGCAGAATCAATGCCAGCACACAAATAAATAAAAACGTACCCTTATCCACATAAGCGTTTTTATCTGAATAACGGCTCAGGCTCTTTACTTCAGGAGGTGCAAAAAACATAACGCCTCTTCATACACTTAATCCACTTCATCATCATAACCCGTTTTTACGACCTCGGGTAATTTAGGCCCTTCTTCTCCTATATCCATAGATTGTATTTTAAGCAAGAGGTCACGCACAATAGGAGCCGCCGCAGCTCCACCCCCGCCACCATGTTCCACAATCACCGCAGCCGCATATTTGGGAGCGTGGACGGGGGCGAATGCCACAAACCACGCATGATGGCGGTCTTCCCACGGCAGTTTGCTTTGATCCATACCGTGGCGTATCAATTTTCGTACCTGTGACGTCCCTGTTTTACCTGCCATTACAAACCGCTCATCCATAATGCGTTTGGCGTAAGCCGTACCCGCAGGAGTATTCACCACGGCGTTCATGCCCTCATGGATTGCCCTGATATAATCTTCGGAAATCCCCAGCGGTTTAGGCTCGGTTTCCTGCTCAGGCTTTGTGAGACGGGGATTTACCGCATAGCCTCCATTAGCGATACGAGCCGTCATCACTGCCAGTTGCAAGGGCGTGGTGAGTACATAACCCTGCCCAATACCTGCATTAATCGTATCCCCGCCCTGCCAGCTTTGCCCATAACGTGCCTGTTTCCAGTCATCATCAGGAATAATGCCGGGCTTTTCTCCCGTAAGCCCGATATTCAGGCTTTTACCCAACCCCAATTTGCGAGCCATTGCTGCAATGCCGTCAATGCCTACTCTGTCTGCCATGGTATAGAAAAACACATCGCACGATCCCCTAATGGCATCATGGAGATTAACCGAGCCGTGTCCGCCCTGTTTCCAGCAGGTAAAATTATGATTACCAAACAGGAAATTACCATTACAGAAAACCCTTGATTCCTGATTGATTGCACCCGCTTCGAGTGCTGCCAGCCCGACTACCATCTTGAAGGTGGAACCTGGTGGATACTGCCCTGAAATGGCTTTATTCATCAGGGGATTTTTACTATCTGCCTGCAACTGTCCCCAATATTTTGCCGTGATGCCCTTGCTGAAACTGTTAGGATCGTAACCTGGAACCGAGGCCAATGCCAACACATCCCCATTATGGACATTCATCACCACGGCAGCCGCACTCTCACCTCCCATCCGCACGGCAGCATATTCCTGTAGCCTTGCATCAATGGTTAAACGAATATCCTCCCCCGCATTACCCTGCTTATAGCTTAACTCCCTAACGGTCATGCTATGGGCATTGACTTCAAGCTGCTTCACTCCTGCCGTACCCCTTAGACGACTATCCAGCGTTTTTTCCACCCCGCTTTTACCAATTCGGAAATCCGGCAGATATTCCAACTCTTCCGACTCGCTCGTCTGTTCTTCTTTCGCTATCCCGCCCACATAGCCAATCAGATGCGAGGCATTTTCAGAAAAAGGATAATACCGCACCTGCCCCACATCAATAAAAATTTCGGGATAATTCAAACGGTAAAATTCAAATTGGGCGAGTTCGTCCTGCGTTAAATGCTCTTTGAGTAGTACAGGTGGTTTATGACGCGAGCCTTTGGCAAGGGATTTTACTTTTGCCAGGGTTTCATCACTCAAAGCCATCACTTCCGAAAGATTCCTGATCGCTTTTTCACTATTTTTTATCGCTTCGCCGTCTAAAAAGATGCGGAAGTTATTATTATTACTGGCAAATGCCACGCCGTTTTTATCCAGTATGCGTCCTCGCACCGGTGAAACCAGTTGCAACTTCACGCGATTACCCTCCGAAAGGTTGCGATATTCCTCCGCCTTGATAAATTGAAGGTAATAGAGACGGCTCATCACCACGCCCATCACCCCCGTACTGGCTGCTCCCAGCACAAAAGCACGACGTGAAAGCTGTTTTTTGGGGTCGGTGGTGTGATTCATACTGGTTGAGGCTTAAGAGTTTCCCTTTTATTGTTAATCTATCTGGTGTAGTGTGCAAGTTATTTAGCGTCTAACACAGAATAAAGATTGAAAAAGATACCATTTATGATATATATTGAAGAAGAAAAATGGAAGGTGGTATTTGCTGATCACCGTCCTTTAAAAGAGGTCAATAAATTAGACCTCTGTCAAAACTCATTTTGGCTGGCTGCAAATACCAGTTTTTCTGCGTTACGATACTCACGTACTAAGATGTACGCTGCGTTTCGTTACTCAAAAACCTGGCATTTTCGCCTACCCAAAATGAGTTTTGACAGAGGTCTATTGGCGGATGATGTGCAGGCAGGCTTTCGACGTATTGTTGATATGATTGAAAACTACGGTCTTGAACGCATACAGGAACCGTTTGTGAAGCAGGTTACGGGCAAGCTATGGGAAATCAGGGTAAAAGGTAAAGATGGTATTGCTCGTGCAATGTATGTAACGAAAATGAGCAAACGTGTGGTTATCCTGCATGTTTTTGTAAAGAAAACGCAAACTACGCCTAAAGCAGCTATTGATCTGGCAATCAAACGTGCGAAGGAGCATGATTTATTATGACAAAAAATACAATGATACCGTTTAATGAAGTAAGTGATAAATGGTTTGAACGTGAGAGTTTTCGTAAAGCATACGACTTGCTTGAAGAAGAATATGCACTGGTTCATGCTATGATAGAAGCCCGTATCAAAGCAGGATTAAGCCAGAAAGAAGTTTCCTTGCGTATGAAAACTACTCAGCCTGCTATTGCCCGTATGGAATCAGGCAGGCAATTACCAAGCATTGCCTCGCTTCTCAAATTTGCCAAAGCCACGGGTACTAAACTCAAAATAGAATTTGTGTAGGCTGCACATATTTTTTTGTCAGGTAGAAACCAGATGACTTTTATATCCCAATCAGGTATATAATAGGTATATAAAATAAACATGAGGAGCCAAAACTATGCATATCAGGTTTGCAGAAGCGGATCAGAATTTTATCAGCACCCAGGCACAACAGGGCTTTTATACCAATGAAACGGAAGTCGTAAGAGATGCCGTAAGAAGGTTGCGTGAGCAGCGAGAGGTTCAGCAGTCTGCTTTTTACAGAGCAGTTGAGAAAGGGCTTGAACAGGTGGAGCGTGGGGAAACTATTCCTTTCAGCCGTGAACTGATGGAAGAGATAAACAGCCAAGCGATAGCACGAGTGGCAAGTGGCGAAAAAATAACTTATGACCCTGATGTTATACCACCTGCCAATGCCCGTTAATCTTATATTATCCACGCTTGCCAAAGCAGACATCAGTGACATTCTGACTTATACACAGCAATGCTACGGTGATGTGCAACGCCAGATTTACAGTGATTTTATCTTTAAGGCGATGGAGACTATTGCTGATAATCCAGAAATTGGCTATGTCCGCCCCGATATTCCACCTATATTCAGAGCCTTTAACGTCAAAAGACATATTCTAATTTATCAAAATAGAGGGAAGACTGTTTTTATCCTTCGCCTTTTGCATGGCAGCATGAATTTTAATGAAAAAATATAATCTTAAAATTGCAAAAAAATGGCACATTATAGGATTTACAGGACACGTTTTTCCTACTATAACCTACCACAACAACACTCAAGCAGGATATAAACGTGGATAACAGCCTAAGCCAGAAAACCGATATACAGCCCATTTCTATTGAATCGGAAATGCGGAAATCCTATCTTGACTATGCCATGAGCGTGATTGTATCGCGGGCATTGCCAGATGTGAGAGACGGCTTGAAGCCCGTACATAGACGTATTTTATACGCCATGCACGAAACAGGCAATGACTGGAACAAACCTTACCGCAAATCTGCCCGTATTGTCGGGGAAGTCATGGGTAAATACCATCCCCACGGTGATTCTGCGATTTATGATTCGCTGGTGCGTATGGCACAATGGTTTTCCATGCGTCTGCCGCTGGTCGACGGACAGGGTAACTTTGGCTCCATGGACGGCGATAATGCCGCTGCCATGCGTTATACGGAATCGCGTTTAACCAAGTCCGCTCATGCCCTGCTTACGGATATTGACAAGGAAACGGTGGATTTTCAGGAAAATTATGACGGTTCTGAAAGAGAGCCTATGGTCATTCCTGCCCAGTTTCCCAATATTTTAGTGAATGGTGCGGGCGGTATTGCGGTGGGGATGGCAACGAATATCCCGCCTCATAATTTAGGCGAGGTGATTGATGCCTGCTGCCTCTATATTGATAATCCTAACACCTCCATTGATGAGATGATGCAGGTCTGCCCTGGTCCTGATTTCCCCACAGGTGGCTTGATTATGGGCAGGGCAGGCAGTTATAATGCCGCTCATACAGGGCGTGGTTCCGTCATCATGCGAGGCAAAACCGAAATTGAGGATATGACAGGGGGCAAACAGGCGATTATCATTACCGAAGTTCCCTATCAGGTGAATAAAGCCCGTCTGGTTGAGCGTATTGCGGAGCTGGTGAAGGAAAAACGCATTGAAGGCATCTCTGATTTGCGGGATGAGTCCGATAAACAGGGCGTGCGGGTAGTAGTCGAGGTGCGAAAAGATGCGGTAGCGGAAGTGGTGCTGAACCAGCTTTACAGCTTTACGCCGCTACAAACCTCATTTGGTGTGAATATGCTGGCGATTGATCAGGGGCGTCCGCGTTTGATGAATTTGAAAGATGTCATTGTTGCGTTTATCGCTTTCCGTGAAGAAGTCATTACCCGCAGAACGGCGTTTTTACTTGGAAAAGCCCGTGATAGAGCCCATATTTTAATTGGACTTGCGATAGCGGTTGCCAATATTGATGAAGTGATAAAAGTGATTCGTGGCAGTGCCGATCCTGTTATAGCAAAAGCGGAACTGATGAATAGAAGCTGGCCAGCTCATGATATTCAATCGCTTTTGTCGCTCGTTGATGATTCGGGTAATGAAATCATTGATAACCGCATTAAATTTACCGAAACGCAAGCCAAAGCCATTTTGGAATTGCGTCTGCAACGCCTGACGGGTTTAGAACGTGGCAAGATTGACAATGAACTGGAACAGCTTGCAGGTGAGATTCGTGAATATCTTTCTATCTTGGGCTCGCGTGAAAAGCTGATGGGTATCATGCGAACGGAGTTATTGCAGGTGAAGGAAGAGTTTGCTACGCCAAGACGTTCCATTTTTGAAGAATCCGATTCGGATATTGATCTGGAATCACTCATTCAAAAAGAAGATATGGTGGTTACGGTGACGCTTGGAGGCTATATTAAACGTGTCCCGCTTTCCACTTATCGCGCTCAACGCAGAGGTGGTAAAGGCAGGCAGGCAATGGCGGTGCGGGATGAGGATGTCACTACGGAACTTTTCGTTGCCAATACCCATACGCCCGTATTGTTCTTCTCCAATTTTGGCAAGGTCTATAAGCTGAAAGTCTATCGTCTCCCGCAAGGCAGTACGCAGGGTAAAGGCAAGGCGTTGATTAATATTTTCCCGCTCGCTACAGGCGAAACCATTACCAATTTCATGCCACTGCCCGAGGACGAAACGCAGTGGGATAATATGCACATCATGTTTGCCACCCGGTCTGGCAATGTAAGGCGTAATGATTTATCCGACTTCCACGATATTCGTGCCAACGGTAAAATTGCCATGAAACTGGATGAAGGCGATAAATTGATTGGGGTGATGACGTGCAGTGATACGGATCAGGTGTTGCTGGCTGCCAAATCAGGCAAATGCGTGCGTTTCCCTGTGGATGCGGTGCGGGTGTTTAAGAGCCGTACCTCTGACGGGGTAAGGGGAATGCGTCTGGCGGAAAATGACAGCGTGATTTCGCTTTCCATCCTCAAATCCGTGGAATGTTCACAAGAAGAAAAAGCCGCTTACCTCAAACTGGCTACGCAGAAAAGAAGGCTGGAACGCAGCAGCGAAGAAGATGACGCAACGGTGGAAATTCCCGCAGAAGAAGAAGCGGAAGGCGAAGTGCAGGCTATCAGTCTTTCCGAAGAACGCTTTGCGGAACTATCTGCACAAGAACAGTTTATTTTGACTTTAACCGAAAACGGCTTTGGCAAACGCAGCTCCGCTTTTGAATATCGCGTTACCAATCGTGGGGGATCAGGGATTGTCAATATCATCACTTCTGCCCGTAATGGTGCGGTAATTGCGAGTTTCCCTGTTGCGGATAATGACCAGATCATGCTGATGACGGACAAGGCAAAATTGATTCGTACTCCTCTTTCAGATATTCGTATTGCTGGAAGAAACACGCAAGGCGTGACGATTCTTCGCACAGCGGAAAATGAAAAAGTGGTTTCCGCTCTGGCTATCAGGGAAGAGGAAAATACAGCGGAAGAGGAAGAAATATAATAAAAAAACCCCTTTGTCATGTTAAACAAAGGGGTTTTTTAACTTAAACGCTAACCTAGTTAAAGCGTAATAATAACGAACATGCCTGTGTAGTAGCCTGAGTACCCACTGCATATGCTGTGTTACCGTTTGTACCTGCACAGTTAGTCGTACCCACACCTGCCGTAGTGATAGAACCGACACCTGCCAAAGCGTTGGCAGCAGCAGTTCCGTCTATCGCTTTCACAATTCCTGTAGCAGGCAGACCATCATCCACTTTTTTATCAATATTATAGGCTTCCGTTGGAGTAAGGTTATTAGTACCTGCTCCAACTGATCCTGTACCACTGGCAACTGCACCAGAATAGCCAGAGAGAGCATAATAATTGAGACCTGAAACCGAAACGACGTTAACCGAATTTCCACGTCCCAGTTTAGCGGGCGGTATCCAGAGATTCCAGTTGGCAACCGAAGCAGTAAAGCCCCCTGTATCCCCCGCAGCCGTTAATCCTGTAGCCCCATATGATCCATCCATATAGCCTGCAACCGTCAGCTCATTCCAGAATAATACGGGTTCGCCTGTAAATGCAATAGAGCCAGTAGTAGAACCAGAAACAGCACCCCCTTCAATCAGACCACTGCCGTCACCAACTGTAGCAGTAGCGGGTATTACGTTACCCGTGGTAAGCTGAAACTGATTAACCTGTGCAGCAGGCAGATCACCAGGAATATAGCCATATTTGCCACGAAAAGTATTCACTGCGGTATTATATTTCTCAATTTGTGAAACCGTAGCACGAATCTCTGCCGCACGAATCAGATCCTGACCTACCAGCACCCCGCCGACAATCAGACCGATGATGACCAGTACGATGGAAAGCTCTATCAGGGTGAAACCCTGAGTTAAAAAGATAGTCGCTTTACCCTGGTTTTTTGCTGCCTTAGGTTTCTTAAACATAGTTTGCTCCTTATATAATGAATGATTACTATCGTCTTTATTTTAACCTTATTTACCCGACATCTGATAAATATAATGAAAGAGTGAAATGATTACGCACAATACACCCAAAAAATATACGATTAGCTAAACATAAGTCTTCGTTCATTTTAAAAAATATTTTGCAGGCTTGCATTTTTGAAATTACCCTCGCTCCCAGTCTAACATAAAATAGTTAATGAATTGTCAATTATATCCCTATATTTACAGTATTTCTAAAAGAAAAAAAGAGACCCGTTCAAGATGTTTTTTTACGCTATTACCAGTTCCGTTATCACCTCTTCTCCTGCTGATAACATCCCTTTCAGCACAAGCTGCTGCGTTATCTGTTTATCGCCAAAGGTAGAGGAGTAATAGGCTGCCTGTAGGGATAACTCCAGGTGGCTTTTGCAGTAAAGGGTTAGCAGCAAATTATTCCCTTTATAAATCGATGCCCTGCTTTCTTTCAATGCAACACGCAAATCGGGATGCAGCATAAAACCAATGCCAACAGGATGACTTCCTTTGCCTGTGAGCGAATCCACAAGCGTAATGATGCCGTTATAACCCACCTTTACCTTGCGTTGATGCAGCACCCCAAAGCGTTTCTGATAGCCGTCATGCTCGGCAGTGACGCTCCAGTAATCCTTCGCATAATCACTTTTTACCAATTTTGCCCGTGCTTTTTTTGACCAGTTGAAATTGCCCGCCATGATGCTGGAATCTTCGCCGTTAATACTTAACGTGTTATGTGCCTGCGTGCTTCGGAAATAATCCCGCCATGTGCCACCTGCATGATACAGATAGGTTCCTGCATCGACAAAAACAGGCTGATCGTCCAGATGCAGCCAAAAGGCAAGGGCATCCGCATGACCGTGTGCGGCAATGGAAAGATAGCCAAGTTCACCGTGATCAAATGCTATAAGTAATTCTTTTTCTTTTATAATGTGCCTGCCAACACTATAGCCGCCTTCGTGAAAACTGCGTGTCCCCAAAGGATTTTCACTGGCAGCGGGGGGAAAGCCAAACAGGAAATGCCGTAAATCAAGGGCAGGGCAGGGAGGTACGAGATCCGCCCGCTTTGTTAAGGCAGCAATAGCTGACAACACGGAATTGACGTAGCGTTCATCAGGCATATACATACCCAGCACACGGGCATTATCATTATCCCCAATATGGGGCTGATTTCCGCCTTTGTCGGTGAACCAGCGGAGATATTCACCACTCATCCTGATTCGTCCCGGATAATAATCAGGAATAGAACCCTGCTCAGCAACCACCAGCCCCAGCATCAGCATTTCCAGTGTAAAAGCCGTATAGGAAATTGCCTGTTCTGCACCGCTGCCGTCTGATAAAATCGGATTCAGGCAGGACTGGCATAATAGATCCCAGCCCTTTGTTTTCCAGCGTTTGGCGGAAGCAAAGGCAGGGCAAAGCGAACCCAGCAGGAACAACCCCAACCCTTCAGCAGTAGCATGATTATTGGCGGAGCTGTATTTGGAAGGATAGCGTTCCAGCCAGATGCCGTGATTTTCCAGTGTTTGCAGGATAGTAACCGTATCCTGCGGGGTGATATGCTCATGCAGCAGCGTGGTGATGATGCAGATACTCACCACCCGCATGGAAAGTTCAATGCCCGATGCCCAATTAATGCCCTGGTAGGGAGGATTATGCGTAATCCAGCTCATCAGTTCTGAAAGCGTAAAGGCAATTAAGGATTCATCTTTTTCCTTATAGGCAAGATAGGCAGCTATTTGCAGATATTGCAGGCGGTTAAGCTCCCATACATATTTAACATCTCCTTTGATTTCATTACTGCGATAAGGAACGTCGAAACAATAGCGTTCGGCTTCCCAATAGCTATTGGATACGGGGTCAAGATGCCATTTGGTGTCTTTATCCACGTTACTCCATACCTGCCCCAGCAACAGAAAATTGCCTTCCTGTGCTGCTTTTATCGTCGCTTTCCATGCCTGATACTGGTTGTCAGGCAACGCATGAAGGGTAATATTTTCCCTTAAAGACGCAAGGTAGGGCAAAGGAGCTTTTTCAGTCAAAAGACTTCTTTTGGCATGATATTTATCTTTTTTCCGCTTGATTTGTTCGTGGATTCGGTGGATTATTTCTTTCCATGACATCGAAAAAAGACGATTTTTGTACCAGATAAGTGTGTGGGGTATAGGTGTGTGTAAAGTGGTAAGAGTTAAGTGGTAAGTAGTTATAAGTGGTAAGTAGTAAGTGGTGAGTACTAAGTTATAGCTTTTCACTTACCACTTACCACTTATAACTACTTACCACTTACTTACAAAGGAAACGTAATGAAAACAACTGAAATCAACATAGACGGGCTGGTAGGCAACACCCATAATTATGCGGGATTATCGTTTGGTAATGTGGCATCGGAAAAACATGCTCTACAGGTTTCCAGTCCCAAAAAAGCGGCATTGCAGGGATTGCAGAAAATGAAATTGCTGCATGATTTGGGGCTGGTTCAAATGATTATGCCGCCCGTACCCAGACCTGCTATCAAAATCATGCAGTCCCTGGGGTTTGCGAGCATTGGTGACGTACCTGAAACGCTCTTGGCTTCGCTTTATTCTGCCTCTTCCATGTGGACGGCGAATGCTGCCACCATCTCGCCTTCTTTGGATACGCTGGATAGAAAAGTGCATATTACGCCTGCCAACCTTGTCAGCAAATTCCATCGTTTTATGGAAGTGCTACATACTGCACATTACTTAAAACAGCTTTTTCCTGAGGGGAACTTTATCCATCATGCTCCGCTGCCTGCCCACGCTCTGTTTGCAGATGAAGGAGCCGCCAACCACATGCGACTATGGCGTGAGGAGGATAATCATAGCATCAATATTTTTGTTTATGGGGGAGACACGCATAAATTTCCTGCTCGTCAGACCCGTGAGGCGTGCGAAGCGATTGCAAGGCTGCATCAACTGCCTGCAAAAAACGTCCTGTTTCTGCGTCAGACGGCAAAAGCGATTGATGCGGGGGTATTTCACAATGATGTGATAGCGATGAGTAACGCCAATACCCTGATTTATCACGAAGATGCTTTTGATGATTTTGATGCGGGGATGCTTTCTGGTTATAATGTCATTAAAATAGATGCCAAACACTTGCCGTTAAATGTGGCAGTTTCCTCCTATTTCTTCAATTCCCAAATGGTAACGCTACCTTCAGGGAAAATGGTTGTCATTGCTCCCATAGAATGCGAAGAAAATACACAGGCAAAAGCCTGTTTTGACAGGTTGATAGATGAAGGGCATATTGAAAAAACCTATTACCTTAATTTGCGGGAAAGTATGAAAAATGGTGGCGGGCCTGCCTGTTTGCGTCTGCGGATGCAGCTAAATGCGAGCGAACTTTCTCACGTCAATCTTAACCTTCGCTTAACTGATTTAAAGTACAATCAACTGGTGGCGTGGGTGGAAAAACACTATCGTGATGAGCTTTCTTTTACTGATTTGAAGGATCCTTTGTTACAACGTGAATCAGAACAGGCATTTTCAGCCTTAAGTAGTTTGTTATCGTTAAAGATGGAAATGGCATGAATTCAGAAAAAAATATTCTTTCTTTTAATCTACCCTATAATCAGTCTTCACATTATTGGTTGGCAGTATTAAATGTAAATGAGTATTTTTCAGGCGATAATTCCGCTCTTTATGAGAGGATGGCTGAATATGGAATGCAAAAAATACAGGATTCCGATAATGTCTATTGTATCTGCCTGCCTAATCAGTGGGAAGAAAATTGGAAACAATGCTATCAGTTGATTCGTGAATATGATGTAACGGGACTGGTGGAGGTTTCGCTGTTGCCAGGCGATCAGCAACCCGCATTAGCAGACTTTATCTATACACGCAAATCCCTGGCCGCTATTGAAAATATTGCACAGAGCCTGTGGTTGGGCAGAGCCATGCTGGGGGATGCGGTAATCTGTTACATGCAGCCCGTGATGGACAGGCGAAATAAAATTTTTGGCTATGAATCCTTTGCCCGTATTGAAACACCCGAAATGCCTATTCGGGGTGATAGCATCATCGAAGCCAGCCGTAACTTAAACGCAGAATATATGCTGGATCGCTATTTGCATCTTAAGGCGATCAGTACGTTTGTCGAAGGGAATCTGGAAGGGTTTTTATTTATCAACCTGATTTCAGGTTTTATTCACCGTCCTGAAAAATATCTGGAAGGACTGGCTGATTCCGCCCGTACCCACGGCATGGTGGCTAAACATATTGCACTGGATTTCACCCATTCCGAAATTCCCAAAGACACCTCGCAACTGCAATCTATTTTGAGCTATTGCCGTTCGCAGGGCTATTTATTATCACTGGATGATATTTCTTCTCCCACTATTGCGGGAAAAATTCTGGAAGTGGTCAAGCCTGATTTTGTCAAGCTGGATATTAAGCTGGTAAGGGAAGCGGGTCATTATGAAACGCAAACCATCATTCGTGATCTGGTGAAAATGGCACATAAAACGGGTGCTACTGTAATTGCCGAAGGGGTGGAAACGCAGGAAATTCATGAGGTTTTGCTGGGTGCAGATGTCGATCTGTTTCAGGGCTATCTGTTTTCACCGCCCAAAGCGGTGGTAAAGACAAAGTAGTTCTATTCTTTTTTTGATTGGTGCGAAGAAAGAGGAGGGGTATTATACTACCCCTCCTTCCTGACTACCCGATTATTTCTTCTTTTCTTCCTTATCCGTCTTCACTGGATTGCGGGTTTCTACAATTTCATCAATCAGACCAAAGTCTTTGGCGACATCTGCCGTCATGAAATTATCGCGATCCATTGCTTTTTCCACGATAGAGAGTTTCTGCCCTGTATGTTTGACATAAATTTCATTCAGACGCAGACGCAGGGAAATGATTTCTCTGGCATGAATTTCAATATCAGACGCCTGCCCCTGAAATCCGCCAGAAGGCTGGTGAATCATGATACGGGCATTGGGAGTGGCATAGCGTTTTCCCGTTGCACCTGCTGCCAGCAAAAGCGAACCCATAGAAGCTGCCTGTCCGATACAAAGGGTAGATACTTTCGGCTTGATATATTGCATGGTATCATAAATGGAAAGTCCAGCTGTGACCACACCACCTGGCGAATTGATGTACATGGAAATTTCCTTATCAGGATTTTCGGATTCCAGAAACAGCAACTGGGCAACGATAAGGGAAGCCATACCGTCATGCACCTGCCCCGTAAGGAAAATAATGCGTTCCTTCAAAAGGCGTGAAAAAATGTCGTAAGAACGCTCACCACGGCTGGTTTGCTCTACTACCATAGGCACAAGATCCATATGGGTATCAAACGCACTCATCGTATCTATTATAGATTTTGGATTATAATTCATCATACTATTTCCTTTAACCAGTTACGCATTTGCTGCTTTTTTTGCTTTCGTTTTAGGTGCTTTTTTGCTTTCTGCTGCTTCTTCGTCTTCTTCATCATTCAATAAGGTTTCCGCACTTACCTTGATTTCAGTGATTTTGGCTTTTGCGATAATGAAATTAACGGCTTTTTCTTCCATAATAGGGCCATGCAGTTCTTGCAGGCGTTCAGGATTTTTCTGATAGAAATTATAGATAATTCCTTCATTGCCCGGGAATTGTTTAGCCTGCTCGGAAATGGCTTGAGAAAGCTCTTCACGCGTGATTTTGAGGCTGTTTTTACTCGCAATATCTGACAATAGAAGCCCCAATTTTACCCGACGGGTTGCAATTTTGCTATATTCTTCTTTCAGTTCTTCATCGCTTTTGTCTTTTAATGCTTCGTCACCCTGTGTTTTGGCTTCTTCGACATTTTTCCAGATGCTGGTAAATTCATATGCAAACATGGAAGGCGGTACATCAAAAGTAATTTTTTCATCCAACGTATCAAAAAGCTGTTTTTTTACTTTAATACGGGAAGATTGTTCATAATTACCTGCAATCTGTTTCTGGATGGCTTCTTTTAATGCGTTCAGATCCTCAAAGCCAAACTGGGCTGCCAGTTCGTCGTTGATTTCTGCAATTTCAGGAGCCTGCACTTCTACCACTTTTGTGTCAAATTCTGCCTCTTTACCTGCTAAATCTTTAGCGTGATAGGTGGTGGGGAAAGATAGTTTCACGACCACTTCATCACCCGCTTTGCTGCCTACAAGCTGTTCTTCAAAACCAGGGATGTAGCTATTGCTACCCAGTACCAGTTCAGCCGAATTGGCAGTACCGCCTTCAAACGCTACTCCGTCTATTTTCCCAATATAGTCAATAATGACTTTATCGTTATTTTCTGCCTTGCGTTCTACTGCTTTATAGGATTTACGGTTTTTAGCAAGATTTTCAAGAGCTTCCGTAATCGCTTTTTCTTCTACTTCCGCAACCATTTTGTCGAGTTCCAGGCTGGCAAAATCAAAAGCAGGAATTTCAGGTAGCAATTCCACTTTCATACTATATTCCAAATCGCTATTTTCTTCAAAAGCAGTGATTTCGATTTTGGGGTGCTGTGATGCCTTAAGGTTACGCTCATCCAGCACTTTATGCGAAGATTCATGTACGAGTTTTTCCACCACTTCACCCGTAACGCCTTTGGCGTAATGCTGTTTTACGATTTTAAGCGGCACATGACCAGGACGAAAACCCGCAATTTTTACGGTTTTTGCTACTTCAGCAAGCTGTTCCTCTACTTTTTCCGCAATGTCAGTCGCAGGCACTTTTACGGTAAATTCACGCACCAGACCTTCATTTTTCACTTCATTCACCTGCATATATTTTGTAACCTTTTTAAATTTTGAATTAATATAAAAACTGACACTCAAATAACCATAATTTCGTGGGAAGAGCAACCATAAAGAAATAGTAAAATCATACTTATCCGCATATTTAGCCTCTTAAACCTCCCAGCTATCCAGCTCTTCTGCCAGCAATTCGCTTTCAGGATGTTCAGGATGGGTATTGGATATTTTGTTAGCAAGGGAAAAATATTTCTGCTTATTTTCATATTTTTCCAATAGTTCCAATAACATATCACGCAATTCCTTTGCGGGTTCAATTTTCCAGGCTGCGAGAATCACTTTCAGGGCAGTTTTTATATCGTGCTGTTTCTGATAAAGCCGTGCCATTAATACGCAAGCGGGCGTGAAATCAGGCATAAAACGTAAGGTTTGCTGCAAAACGGGGATGGCTTCCGCATATTTTTCTTTTTCAAACAGGTATTTGGCATTTTCAAACGCCATCAGGGCATTTTCACGCCGTAAAAAATGCTTGTTAATATAGCGTTTTTTGTAAGCAATATGTAAAATACGGTGGGCATCCTGCATTCTTCCTGCTTCGGCGTAAAGCGTTGCCAGCCTTGCAATCAGCCAGTTATCTTCAGGGCGAATGACAATAGCTTTTTCGGCATATTGCAGGGCAAGCACCTTGTTATTTTCTTTCCATGCCTGCTCCAGCATACTTTTTAAGGCAATAAACTCTGTTGAGCTATTGCCCAGCATCTGAGCGATATGCCCCCGCACCTTGTCTTCATTGCCTTCCAGCCGTGCAAGCTGTGCTTCCAGCATTAAGGTGATAGGCTGGTTGGGAAGCTGTTTTTTTGCCTGTTGCAACTGTTTATTCGCCAACCCTACATCCCCCACCGCCATAGCCGCAAAGGTTTCTGTGAGCAGTTCCAGTCCCTTAACCTGTTGTTTTTGCATTTTTCCCTGTTTCCATTTGCGGGGAAATAACAGCACATGCAGCACGATATGATAGGTAAAAAGGCAGGCAAGCGAAAAGAGAGAAACGATCAGGCAAAGCACCATAATCGAAGTCTGGATACGGTAATTTCCCCATTCCACACTCAGATGAGCCGGTTCGTCGGCAATCTGTCCCAACACCAGCGAAAGACCCGCAATGAGCAGTAAGAGAAAAAGCGTTTTCTTCATGTTATTTCGGTGCTTCTACTTTCGGCGTTTCCACTTTCGGTGCTTCTTGTGCGGGTACATCCGTTTTTGGCACTTCGGGAATAGCATTAGTGATGGGTGGTGTTACCACAACAGCAGGAGGCTCCGAAGCAACCGCTTCAGGCGTAATGGAAAAGGCACGCTGCATCACTTTTTCTTCCAGGCTATCCAGCAAGGAAGGCGTAAGGGTAGCAATCTGTGCTTCGTCCAGCCAGGCGGAAAAGGCTGCTTTGGTAGCGTCTGGCAAAGTGTTGATTTCTGCCACCGCTGCTTCGGTTTCACCGCGTTCCAGATAGTCTTCTGCCCTGCCCGTAATCGCTTCCACACCCGTACCCGTTTGGGTTTTATCCACCTTACGCACGGAAATCAGATGGGAAATATTAAACCATAATTTCTCCCAGAATCCTGCATTTTCAGGCAGGCTATCGCCCGTTTTGGTAATCGTCTGCATCGCATCATCAAAAGAAGCCAGCAGGCTTTCCTGTGTCGGAATACCGCTTAAAGAATAAGGGGTTAGGGCTGCAATGGCATCTTCAAACGGTTTATCAGTATTACTACCGTATTTATCCACAAACGCATTCAACTCATCGGCAAAACTTTTGCCCATCGCCACTTTATTGCTGAGGCGTTGCAGGGAAGTAAGCAAATTTATCGCATTGGCAATCGCAGCTTTATCCTGAAATACCGCATTGGATTTAAGCGAAGCCACTTCTTTTTCCAGTTCCGCTATTTTATTTTTTATCTCCTCGGGAATAACGGGGGTAACAACAGGAGCCACACTTGCGGTTTCCTGTCTGGTGCGAACCTGTTTCAGATCGTCCTCCAGTTTCGCCATACGTTTTTCATAAAGCGGGACGGTGTTTTCAATATTTTGCAACCTGGCATCAAAGACCGAAGCATCCACCATCTGTCTTCCATTATGGCTATGCACCGTATAATAAAACGTCAAAAACCCTGCCAGCATGGCGACAAAAAACACCATTAATAACGAGCGTATATGCGAGATACTTTTTTTCTCTTGCGTAATTTCTTTTTCTATTTCAATCCTGTCCATAATCAACCTCTACTCCTGCCTGAATAAGACATGTTTAAATATTTCTTTATTTTCCAAAACCTTGCCACTACCCAGTGCAACGCAGTTCAGCGGAGATTCCGCTACGAATACGGGCAAACCTGTTGCCTGTGATAGCACATAATCCAGATTTCGCAACATCGCCCCGCCACCACTTAATGCAATTCCTTTATCCACAATATCAGCGGAAAGCTCAGGCGGCGTACATTCCAGAGCGACCCTCACCGCTTCAATAATCTGGCTCACGGGTTCAATCAGGCTTTCGGCAATCTGGTACTCATTCAGGATAATTTCCTTAGGCACGCCGTTTATCAAATCACGTCCCTTGATTTCCATCTCCTGCCCATAGCCTTGTGCGGGTGGACAGGCTGCACCAATTTCTTTTTTGATACGCTCCGCCGTCGACTCACCAATCAGCAAATTATGGTTACGCCTTATATAGGAAATAATGGCTTCGTCCATTTTATCCCCACCCACACGGGCAGAACGGGCATAGACAATCCCGCCTAGTGACAAAATTGCCACTTCCGTAGTCCCGCCCCCAATATCCACAATCATTGAACCCGTTGGCTCTGTTACGGGTAGTCCTGCTCCAATCGCTGCTGCCATTGGCTCTTCAATGAGATAGACTTCCCTGGCTCCTGCCCGCTCCGCTGCGTCCTGTATCGCACGGCGTTCAACAGGAGTGGAGCCAGAAGGCACACAGATAATAATAAGCGGCCCTGTAAAACTGCGACGACTATGCACACGGTAAATAAAATGCTGGATCATTTTCTCTGCACTTTTGAAATCCGCTATCACCCCGTCTTTTAAAGGACGCATCGCTTCAATTTTGGCAGGCGTTCTGCCCAGCATCAATTTTGCTTCATTTCCAAAGGCATATGGAACGCCCACGCCTTTTTCCGACACCATCGCCACCACGGAAGGCTCATTCAGCACAATGCCTTTTCCCTTGACATAGACCAGCGTATTTGCCGTCCCCAGATCAATCGCCATATCGGAAGACATAAAACCAAGCAAACGTGCAAACATGGTACTTTACCTATATTAAAAAGAGGGTTGGGAAAATAAATTAATGGCTGGCAGTTTTTACCTGTTTTTCGTCCAATTCGTAAAGACGACTGCAATAGGGACACTGAATCCGGTGCGTCAGGCGATCAATATGCAAAAATACGCGTGGATGCCCCAGCACTCCGCCTCCGCCATTACACGCCACTTCCATTTCATTTACCGTGATTACTTCAAAAGGTTCCATGTTGTGTTTATCCATTGTCATCCAGGTTATACTGTATGTAGAAATAAACCCATTTTCTTCCAGTTTCAATCAGAACTTGCAAATAATGCAAAGAAATATGATAATAGCACCGCTTGAGAATAATTTAATTATGCTGCATCCCTAAAATTGATGCTGACAGAACTATTTCTATGTTATATAAAGTGGCAAAATGATAAGGCAAGTGATTCATTATGGCTGATACCAAAACAAAAAATCTGACTTTCAACTTTGGGCCTCAACATCCTGCGGCACATGGCGTATTGCGTCTGGTGCTGGAGATGGACGGCGAGGTGGTGGAACGTGCGGATCCGCATATTGGACTGCTGCATCGTGGCACGGAAAAACTGATTGAGCATAAAAGCTACTTGCAGGCTCTGCCCTATTTTGACCGTCTGGACTATGTTTCTCCCATGTCGCAGGAACATTGCTTTGCTCTGGCGGTAGAAAAATTGCTGGGTTGTGAAATTCCCGTGCGAGCCAAATATATACGCGTATTATTTTGTGAAATTACCCGTATTCTCAACCACATCCTGAACGTCACGACGCAGGCTCTGGACGTGGGAGCGATGACTCCGCTACTCTGGCTGTTTGAAGAACGTGAAAAAATGCTGAGTTTTTACGAACGTGCTTCGGGTGCAAGGTTCCACTCTGCCTATATTCGTCCAGGCGGTGTGCATCAGGATATACCCGAAGGGATGGAAGCAGATATTGCAAAATGGGCAGAGCAATTTGTGAAATATCTGGATGATGTCGATGATTTGCTTACGGAAAATCGTATCTGGAAACAGAGGACGGTAGATATTGGGGTGGTGACGGCAGAACAGGCTCAATCCTGGGGCTTTTCAGGGCCAATGCTAAGGGGTTCGGGGCTGGCATGGGATTTACGCAAATCACAGCCTTACGAAGTCTATGATGAGCTGGATTTCGATATTCCAGTAGGGCGAAATGGCGATTGCTGGGACAGGTATCTGGTACGGATGGCGGAGATGCGTCAGTCACTGCATATTATCAAACAATGCGTAGAAAAAATGCCAAAAGGCGAGATTGTGACGTCGGATGTCAAGATTGCTCCTCCCAAACGTGAATTGATGAAAAACTCTATGGAAGCCATGATTCGCCATTTCAAGCTGTTCACGGAAGGCTATCATGTTCCAGCAGGAGAAACCTATACCGCAGTGGAAGCTCCCAAGGGAGAATTTGGTGTGTATCTGATTTCGGATGGCAGCAATAAACCCTATCGCTGCAAAATCAGAGCGCCTGGATTTGCCCATTTGCAGGCACTGGAATTTATGGGCAAAGGGCATCTGCTGGCGGACGTAGTCACCATTATCGGGACGCAGGATATTGTGTTTGGAGAAATAGATCGATGATTTCCAAAGTAAAATATATTGTAGTCAGTTTTCTGATGATTTTGGCTTTTTCAGGGGCGAATGCAAAAGAAGCGGGGTCTGCTGCTGCCTCCAGCTATCGTTATTGCATGAATCAGGATTTTGGGGGTGTCTATCTGGTGAATTTTGCTTCGGAAACGCCACCTTCCCATTTTGCGAAGTTTTTTGCCACCTTTCCCTATCACTATTATGCGTTTTATGCGAATAATGTCTATTCCTTTTTCTACAGCAAAACCCCCGTTACCAGCCAGTTGGGCATGAATGAAACGCTGGCTTCTACCCAGCAATCCAAAACCGTCTATCGTTTTGTCGTGGGTAAAAAAGGGGATTTGGTGTTGTTTGAAGATAAGGAAGTCAAAGAACGCTACCAATGCCTGTTTGTACTCCAGAATACGGGGCAGTATCAGGCGGGGGATATGGTGCTTTCTGCTCCTGCTACGACCAAAAATAATGAACTGATTAAATTACTGCGTCGCTGGACACCGCTAACTGCTAATTAATATATGTGATGGAAAAAACCATGAGTGCTAATGCCTTACCTGTAAAACAGCCTGAATCTTTTGCCTTTACCGAGCAGAATCTGGCGGAAGCCAAAAAAATCATTGCCCGTTATCCCGCAGGCAGGCAGGCTTCTGCCGTCATGCCATTGCTAACATTGGCACAAAAGCAGAATGATAACTGGCTTACCCGTCCCGCTATGGATACTATCGCCTCTATGCTGGAAATGCCTGCTATGCGGGTCTATGAAGTAGCCAGTTTTTACACCATGTATAATATGCAGCCTGTGGGTAAATTTATGGTGGAAATCTGTACCACTACGCCGTGCTGGCTGCGTGGTTCCGAAGCAGTGGTGGGAGCCTGTGAGAAGCATTTGGGCATTAAAATAGGCGAAACCACGCCAGATGGCACTTTCACGCTCAAAGAAGCCGAATGTCTCGGAGCCTGTGTGAATGCCCCCATGATGCAGATTGGCGATGATTATTACGAAGATTTAACCGCCGAAAATGTGGTAAAAGTGCTGGAAGATCTAAAAAACGGCAAACAGCCCAAAACGGGTTCACAAACAGGCAGGACTTCTTCCGAACCCCAAAGTGGTATTACTACGCTTAAGGATAGAATTTCCTAAAAAACTGCTTAAGGGTTGCTGTATAAAGGGGAATATGCTGCTTTATGGACTGTGCAAGCAGGTAAATTTTATTTTGCTCTATGATCCTGTGAGCCCATGCCAACCACCTTGTAATAGTGGAATAAAGGGCAGCAAACCATTTAAACTGGAGTAATTTGGGTTTGGTAATGGCAAAAACCCGTGCAATAATGAGCGTTGCAAGTAGCTTGGCTGACAATTCCACTATAATCGCCGTCACCACCTTGCCTTTTGCCAGAAAATGCAATGCCACCAGATTTAACGGGCTAATCAGGGCAATAGGGATAATAAACGCCAACATTGCGATAACAGGCGAGGCTTCCGAAAGCCAGATTTCAAACTGTTTCAATAATAAAAGCTGCGATAGGTAACGTCCAATGTAGGTAAGTATATGCCACAGTAATTCTTCCATTAATAAAAGCATTGCAAGGCAGGAAACAAGGAATTTTTTGAGTAAATTCACTTCAAAAATCTCTATAGTTTGGTATGATCGTTCACAAGTTTTCTTATCATGCTTGCCAAGCCTGAAAAAACACCATACCCACCAAGACCAATCAGTAATTTTTCAAAAATGGATACTGCAAGAGCAGATTGGATGGGATTTCCCCAAAACATCATTCCTATTAAAACCGCTGTTCCTAAAAACAAGAGACCACCACCACCCAGTATAATGACTCTTACCAGACTATGTTTCCGGTTTCTGTCTACGTCCTCACTTGTCAACCTTGCCATCTGATAGTGGTATTGCCTTTCGTCTGACGAATCTGACGCTTCTATGAATTTCAGTTGCATCTCCGTTTTTTTATCCATGCTTTCAATACGCCTGCGTTCCACATCAAGCATTTCTTTTACAAGCGATTCAGGGAATAATTCACCTTGCGGATTGGTTTTATCATGCTTGGCAGTTTCTATAATCGTCACATCTGCGTGTTTTTCAGGCTTATTATCACTCACGCAGACCACCGCCTGTTAAAAGGTTCATAACCCGCCATATCAATAGCAATCTCGGTTGGGATAACCCTTATACGATAACCACCATATGGAGATTCGTCTATTTTTACGACAACATCACTGGTTCTGGAAGATGCTCTTATGCGGGCAGCTTCTTCCAATGCCTGGCTATGATCGTTAAAATAGGTTTCCGTTAATGTCATGATGTCGCTATTATTATATTTTACCCTTACCACACTAGCGAAAATAGCAATTAAAGTCAAGAAAAATCCCGTAAAAATCACTATCTTACAGTCCGTAATTATGAATCAGTTCTTCTGCAATCTGCACGGCATTTAACGCTGCACCCTTGCGTAAATTATCCGAAACACACCAGAAGTTAAGTCCGTTTGCAACGCTATTATCCTTGCGAAGACGAGAAATATAGACACCGTCTTCACCTGTCGCTTCTGCGGGCGTTTGATAGCCACCTGCTTCGTGTTTGTCCACCAATACAATACCTTCAGCTTCTTCAAAAATTTCAAAGGCTTCTTCCACCGAAATCGGGCTATGAAATTCCACATTCACCGACTCGCTATGGCTGACAAATACGGGAACCCGCACGCAGGTTGCACTGACGGCAATAGAAGGATCCAGAATTTTTTTGGTTTCTTCCACCATTTTCCATTCTTCTTTGGTGTTGCCATCTTCCATAAATACGTCAATATGCGGAATCACGTTAAAGGCAATGCGTTTGGTGAATTTGGCTGGCTCCATGCTGTCATTCATGAAGAGTTTTTTGGTCTGGTTAAAGAGTTCATCCATCGCCTCTTTACCCGCACCCGAAACGGACTGATAGGTAGAAACCACCACACGTTTGATTTTTGCCACGTCATGCAGGGGTTTGAGTGCCACCACCATTTGAATCGTTGAACAGTTAGGGTTGGCAATGATATTGCGAACACGGAAGTCTTTTAAGGCATAAGCATTGACTTCAGGAACCACCAGCGGAATATCTTTTTCCATACGGAAATAAGACGTATTATCAATGACTACGCAGCCTTGCGAAGCCGCACGCGGAGCATGAATTTTGGAAACGGATGCACCTGGGGAAAACAGGGCAATATCCGTACCCTCAAAGTCATAATCCTCAAGCACCTGACATTTCAGGATTTTCTCATCGCCAAAACTCACCTCCCTGCCTTTGGATTTGCCTGATGCCAGAGCAACCACTTCACTCACGGGGAATTTGCGTTCCGCCAGAATCGCCAGGATTTCACGCCCTACATTACCCGTTGCACCCACCACTGCTACTTTATATGCCATAATTACGCTACTTTCTGCTGTTGGTTGAGTTTGCCAAGTTCGGCAAGGATGGCATCACCCATTTGCGTCGTGCCGAGTTTTTGCGAGCCTTCGCTCATAATATCTGCCGTACGCAGCCCCTTTGCAAGCACATTGACAATCGCTTTTTCGAGTAAATCCGCATGACTTCCCGCATCAAATGAATAACGCAGCATCATGGCGAGGCTCAAAATAGTAGCGATGGGGTTAGCGATATTTTTACCCGCAATATCAGGAGCGGAGCCATGTACTGGCTCATAAAGGGCAGGGGTTTTTCCGCTTTCGTCTTTGGCTCCGAGTGAAGCAGAAGGGAGCATCCCGAGCGATCCTGTCAACATGGCCGCACAATCCGACAAAATATCACCAAAAATATTACCCGTTACCATTACGTCAAACTGTTTGGGGTTACGCACCAACTGCATGGCAGCATTATCGACATACATGTTGGAAAGTGCAATATCGGCATATTCCGCATCATGAATTTTCTTCACCTCTTCCCGCCACATTTCGGTGCATTCCAGCACATTTGCCTTATCGACCGAGCAGACTTTTTTATTACGTTTTTTTGCCAGCTCAAACGCCACACGGGCAATACGCTGGACTTCAGGGCTGGTGTACACCATCGTATTAATGCCTCTGCGTTCGCCGTTTGGCAGGGTTTCCACGCCTCTTGGCTCACCAAAATACACATCCCCCGTCAATTCCCGCACAATGACAATATCCAGACCCGCTACCAGTTCACGTTTGAGGCTGGAAGCATCTGCCAGTGCATCAAAGCAGATGGCAGGGCGTATATTGGCAAACAGCCCGAGTTCCTTGCGAATCCCGAGCAGTCCGCGTTCAGGACGTAACGAATAATCCAGCGATTCCCACTGCGTACCGCCTACTGCACCGAGCAAAATAGCATCCGCTTTTTTTGCCTGCTCTAGGGTTTCTGCGGGAAGGGGCGTTCCAGTCTTATCATAAGCAGTACCACCAATTAAGGCTTCGCTTGTGGTAAATTCCGCTCCTGCATGGCTGTTAAACCACTCAATCAGCCGCACGGCTTGAGCTACAACTTCAACCCCAATTCCATCACCGGGTAATAGTAAAATATGTTTTTTAAGCATTAATCTCTTCCTTTTTAGACTTGATTAAGAACTCGCTAGGCTGAGGCAAATGCGAGGCAAAACCGCACGGAAAAACGCAGCATACACTTTAGTACGTGAGTATTTGAGTACGGTTTTAACGAAGCAGTTGTCCAGCATAGTAGAGTTCCTAATCAAGTCTATTTAATAAGTCTGCAAATGCAAGTCCTAGACTACCTTTTAATACCGTAATTTCACCCCATACATTGTGTATTTGATAGGGTTCATTTGCCAGCCAGTTATCAAGTGCTTCGCGTGAGGCAAAGTTGGTGATGACAACCGAGCCAATCATTTTATCTTCGTCATCCTTAATCGCTACACCGCATAAAATATTGCCTGATTTCCGCATATCAGACATAAGTTCAGTATGAGCTTGCCGTGCTGCTGCCCTGCGTTGTGGGGCTTCACTGTCTTTGGCATCGTAGGCTATGAGTATGAATTGTTGCATGTTTTAATCTTTATTTTATACGGTTTAATAAATTTTTTGAAGAGGTTGGAAATAAATCTTGTCTCATAGTTTGCTTCACTGAATTAATAAATTCTTCTCCTGCTATCCTGCCATTTAGGCAATCTTCCAAATAATTATCAACAGCTACAATCACACGATCAGAACCAACAAGGGAAACTTTCATTTGTTCAAACATAATATTAAGTTCTGCTTCTTCACATTGTTTCTTTATGACTTCTTCTAAATTCTTTACTCTCCAATCTTTTCCACCTTTTGCATAAGGAGTTATATAACTTTTGCAAGTATTAATAAAATTTATATATCCCTCTTGTTTTACAAGGAATATACGTTCTTTTTCAGCATTTTTTCTATTGAAAACACCAGTAATGATTGCACTGGTAGCACCAGAAATCAAAACAGAGGTAAAAAAAGAAGTTATAACAGTTGTTATATCCATTACTAAATCCCAATCCCCTGCATCACATTACCCGAAGCCTGTGCGTATAACAACCCATTCAAGCTAATATCTTCGTCTAAATCTTCCCAGTGAATACCATGACCTGCTGCGGAAAGCTCCCAGTTTTGCAACTCATCCTGATTAGCATTAGCAAGGCGTGGAAACCAGTTGAGCGGGATGCTTAATGCCCTTCCGTCACTGATGAATACTGTCATTTCATTTTCTGTAAAAGATAGGTTTTTTATTGTACTATTATTGTTTGAAATATTCATGCCATGCCTCCACAAAATCAGATTTTTTCTCATTCACTTTCAACACTATAGCATTTAACTCTTTATCTTTAAAGCCATAATTATGAGCGATTGTAACAGGCGTAAGCCATATTTTAACGCTACATTCGTCTTTATCCACATGGATATGAGGCGGTTCAAACCCTTCATTGCTGAAGAAGTAAAAACGAAAGCCATTCCATTTTAATAAAGTAGGCATAACAATTTAAACCACCCGATACAACCAGGGCATATCCTGCTGTTGCGTTGCTTCAAATTCACTAATGGGAGCGAGTTTCTCCATCGTCAAGCCAATATCATCCAGTCCGTGAAGCAGGCAATGTTTGCGGAAACTATCCACTTCAAACGCAAAGGAGTGATTGCCTGCGGTGACGGTTTGCTCGACCAAATCCACCGTAACGGATGAGCCGCTTTCCGCAAATTGCAGCAGTTTTTCTACCTGTTCTTTGGGTAAGGTAACGGGTAAAATACCATTTTTGAAGCAGTTATTGTAAAAAATATCCGCAAAAGAAGGGGCGATGACGCAACGAATCCCGAAATCCAGCAATGCCCAAGGTGCATGTTCCCGTGAAGAGCCACATCCAAAATTGTCGCGCGCAACAATGATTTCCGCTTTCGTAAAAGGTTCACGGTGCAGGATAAAATCATCATTACGCTTGCCGTCTATGGCAAAACGCATCTCATAAAACAGCCCTTCTTTCAGTCCCGTACGTTTAATTGTGGTAAGGAACTGTTTGGGGATGATCATGTCCGTATCCACATTCTCAATAGGGAGTGGAGCGGCAATCGCACTTAGTTTAGTAAAGGGTTGCATTTTTTTATTTTTCCTCATTTTTCATAATGAAAGCGACAGGCAATGATTATCAGACGCTCATTTTCTATCTTGTATATTAATCGGTTTTCTCTATCAATACGCCGTGACCAATAACCCGAAAACTTATACTTTAACGGCTCAGGCTTTCCTGTTCCTGTATAAGAACCTGTTTAGAATCTTTTTTAACGCCTATTTTTGACAATTTTGGCTGTAAAACAAGGTATGATTCTTGAAATAGTACCACTATTCCTGCGAATCACACCTTGTTTTTCGCACAAAATTCTCTAAAAATCCATCGTTAAAAAAGATTCTAAACAGGTTCTAAGGCGTAAGCAAAGTTTCCCTAATCAGCGTTTTTATTTTTTCCAATTTCTTTTTATCGTTTTTTTTCCACCAAATTAAATCCTGCTCGGCATCTTCATCAAATTCCAAGTGCATTTTCTACTTCTTCCATAGAGGCATAGACACGACGTTTGCTGGAATCACGCTGTATGGCAGCAGATAAGCGTGCTGCATTCGCAGGAGAAGATAACAAATGGGCAGTTTCGTCCCATGCTTCGTAATCTTCTTTAGACATAATGACCACATCTGCACCATTACGGCGTTTGACTTGTACTGTAGCATGTTCCGAACAGACTTTATCCATTACCGCCTTAAGACTGCTACGCAACTCACTATAGGAAATAGAACTATCCATAAAAAATCTTTTTGTTGTAGAGTTGCATTTTTTATTTTTCCTCATTTTTCATAATGAAAGCGACAGGAAATTACCATCAAACTTTCATTTTCTATCTTATATATTAATCGGTTTTCTCTATCAATACGCCGTGACCAATAACCCGAAAACTCATGCTTCAATGGCTCAGGCTTTCCTGTCCCTGTATAAGGCGTAAGCAACATTTCGTCTAAAAGTTTTTCAATTTTATCCGATTTTTTCTTATTATGTTTTTGCCACCATTGCCAATCTGTAAATCCTTTGGGGCTAAATTTTAGTTGCATTTTTCAGTTCCTCAACGGAATCAAAGGTAATATAATCCTCCGCTGGAGTCTTCATAGATTCACGCAACCACTCAGCATTCGCAGGAGAAGATAACAAATGGGCAGTTTCATCCCATGCTTCGTAATCTTCTTTAGACATAATCACCACATCTGCACCATTACGGCGTTTGACTTGTACCGTAGCATGTTCCGAACAGACTTTATCCATTACTGTCTTAAGACTGTTCCGCAATTCACTATAGGAAATAGAACTATCCATAAAAAACCTTTTTATTGTACAAGTTCATTGTACCTGTTTTTTTCGCAGATGTCTAATATTAAATCATTCTCACATCTGCTAATTTTCCTTTAATAGCAGCCGCTGCCGCCATTGCTGGACTCATAAGATGGGTTCTGCCACCTCTGCCTTGCCTGCCTTCAAAATTGCGGTTGGAGGTGGAAGCACAGCGTTCACCATCTGCCAGTTTGTCGGCATTCATCGCCAGACACATGGAGCAGCCAGGTTCACGCCATTCAAAGCCTGCTGCGAGGAAAATTTTATCCAGTCCTTCCTGTTCCGCCTGTGCCTTCACCAGCCCTGAGCCTGGTACGACCATTGCGAGTTTTACGTTGGCAGCTACTTTTTTGCCCGTCACCACTTTGGCGGCTTCACGGAAATCTTCGATTCTGCCATTGGTGCAGGAGCCAATAAAGACTTTGTCAATGGAGATGTCAGTGATTTTGGTATCTGCCGTCAAGCCCATATAGTCAAGCGAACGGGCTATTGTTTTTCGGCGATTTTCGTCGGGTTCATTGGCAGGGTTGGGGACATAGCCACTGATAGGTAATACGTCCTGCGGGCTGGTTCCCCATGTCACTTGAGGTTCAATGGAAGCAGCATCAATATGGATTTCCGCATCATATTTCACCCCCTTGTCACTGTGCATCGTTTTCCAGTAGGCTACCGCACTTTCCCACGCTTCCCTTTTCGGAGCAAAAGGACGGTTTGCAATATAGGCAAAGGTTTTTTCGTCGGCTGCAATTAATCCTGCCCTTGCACCTGCCTCAATCGACATATTGCAGACGGTCATGCGTCCTTCCATGGAAAGTTTTTCAATCGCCGTACCCGCATATTCAATGACATAGCCCGTACCGCCTGCGGTTCCGATTTTGCCAATCACGGCAAGGGTAATATCTTTTGCCGTTACACCCATACCCAGCTCGCCGTCTATCCGTATCAGCATGTTTTTGGCACGTTTCTGGATAAGGGTTTGAGTAGCCAGCACATGCTCCACTTCACTCGTACCAATACCAAATGCCAAGGCACCAAAAGCTCCGTGGGTGGACGTATGGGAATCCCCGCACACAATCGTCATGCCCGGGTGGGTAAGCCCCTGTTCAGGCCCGACAATATGCACAATCCCCTGACGTATATCATCCATTTTGAAATAGGTGATGCCATTTTCAAGGCAATTATGCTCCAGCGTTTCTACCTGAATACGGGCGGTGGGGTCTTTGATGCCCTGCTTGCGATCAGGAGTAGTGGGGACATTGTGATCTGCTACCGCAAAAGTGGCATCAGGACGGCGTACTTTGCGTCCCGCTACCCTCAGCCCTTCAAATGCCTGTGGGCTGGTCACTTCATGGATTAAATGCCTGTCGATATACAGCAGGCATGTTCCATCTTCCGCCTGATGCACAAGATGGGAATCAAAGATTTTATCGTAAAGGGTTTTCATGGAAGAAGTTGCAAGTGGTAAGTGGTAAGTGGTAAGTGGTAAGTGGTTAAGTATATAAGTGAAAAAGTCTTATAACTTAACTCTTATCACTTACTACTTACCACTCCTTAAGCAGCAATAATCTCACGCTTTTTCTCTTTAATGCGTGCGGCTTTGCCTGTTAATCCACGCAAATAATAGAGTTTTGCACGGCGTACATCACCACGACGGGTTACGCTCACACTTTCAATACGGGGAGAATAAAGCGGGAAAATACGCTCCACCCCTTCACCGTGGCTCAATTTACGCACCGTGAAAGCGGAGTTGATACCTGCATTTTTGCGAGCGATACATACGCCTTCAAATGCCTGAATACGCTCATTATCACCTTCAATAATACGGACATTCACACAAATCGTATCGCCTGGTACGAAGGGGGGAATTTTCATATTCTCAGAGAGTTTGACTACATATTCATGCTCAAGCTGCTGTATTTTATTCATAAACCATTTCCTTAAAACACTATTGTATCATTTTTCGTTGCGACCATAAATCAGACCTTAACGCTTTTGTCAAGTTCTCTGATTGCTGCAAACGCCATTTTTTTATATTGGCATGATTACCTGAAAGTAACACTTCCGGCACATCCAAACCATTCCAAACGGGAGGTTTAGTATAATGGGGATACTCTAAAAGTCCAGCTAAATTACCCGAAAGGGCAAAACTTTCTTCGCTTAATGATTCTTTCTGCCCCATCACTTCAGGCAGCAGACGCACACACGCATCCAGCGTTGCAAGGGCTGCGACTTCGCCACCCGACAAAATAAAATCGCCAATGCTTACGAGTGTGGGATTATGCGTGGTTAGGATACGTTCATCAATGCCTTCAAAACGCCCGCATAACAAGATAAGGTTTTTATGGGAAAAATCCGTTGCCATCTGCTGGTTGAAACGCTCGCCTCGGGGAGTGAAATAGATAAGTTCTGCATCAGGATTCGTTGCTTTGGCAGCCAGAATGGCACGATCCAGCACGTCAGGACGCATCACCATACCCGCCCCACCTCCATATGGCGTATCGTCCACCGTTTTATGGCGATCTTCAGCAAAGTCACGGATTTGCAGGGTTTCCAACTGCCAGATGCCTTTTTGTAACGCCTTGCCTGCCAGCGAAAACCCAAGATTGCCCGGGAACATTTCAGGAAAAAGCGTAAGAATAGTAGCCTTAAAAGCGTGATTCATAAAGCCACTATCTGGTTGGTGAAGGCTACCAACTCTGCCAGTTTTTCCTTTGCTTTTCCGCTATCTATGAGCTTCTCTGCCAAGACAAGCCCGTTTTCGATGGAATCCACTTTATCAGCAATCAAAAACGCAGCGGCACTGTTTAATAATACCACGTCACGATAAGCGGATTTTTTGCCTGACAAGAGTAATTGTAATGCTTTGGCATTATGGGCGGGGCTGCCTCCTTTTAAGGCTTCAGTGTCACAAAGGCTAAGTCCATAAGAGGAAGGGTTAATCTCAAAAAAGCGGATGTTGCCCGCTTCAAGCTGTGCAACCGAAGATTGGCCCGTAAGGGTTAATTCGTCCATGCCGTCACTTCCATGCACCACCCACGCTTTTTCACTGCCCAATTTTTGCAGCACTTCTATCATTTGAGCCAGCAAATCAGGGGAATAGACACCGAGTAATTGTCGTTTGGGACTGGCAGGATTGATTAAAGGCCCTAACAGATTGAAAATAGTGCGAATACCCAGCTCCTGACGAATCGGGGCAACCTGTCGCAGGGCGGGATGAAAAAGGGGAGCAAACAGGAAGGAGATACCAATTTCTGTTAAGGCTTTTTCCAGTATTTCTCTGGATGCCCTGATATTAACGCCCAGTTCCCCTAAAATATCCGCCGAACCGCTGGCAGAAGATACGGCTTTATTGCCGTGTTTAGCGACGGCAACTCCGCCACTGGCAACCACAAGGGCTACGGCGGTAGAGATATTGAGGCTTCCTTTTTTTGTTTGACTATTGGTTTTTTGGGCATCACCACCCGTTCCGCATACATCAATGCAAAGGGAAGGGGCAGAGAGTATGTGCATTTTAGCACGCAAAGCCACAGCAGCACCCGTGATTTCTGCCACCGTCTCGCCCTTCATGCGAAGAGCCGTTAAAAAAGCGGCAATCTGGGCAGGCGTTGCACCCCCATTCATGATGATTTGAAAGGAGCGTGCAGATTCCTCCTGCGAAAGGTTTTCTTGGGAAATAAGCTGGTTTATGAACTGTTTTATCATATGGATATAGGTTTCGATGTTGGTTGTTGACTTGTTGCTCAAAAAGAGCTAAATTCATTTGCAGAGAGGCTATCCAGTCTATCGGATAATTAGGGGTTGATCACTGCGTAGCGGGGGTTGACCCGTTATCTTAATAGTATAAATTATCATCAAAGCAATCGCTCCAGCTCACCTATAATTCCCTGCACACCTTTTAGCTTTGCTGCATTATCGCTATATTCCTGCATCAGGAACAATTTATGATCAGGGCGGATTTTGGCTATTTTGCTGTGTTTGGTAACATACTGTATCAAGCCGTCGGGGTTGGAAAACTGATTCTTGCGGAAAGTCAGCACCACGCCTTTAGGGCCTACGTCGATGCGTTCAATGCCTACCTTACGGCAAATCCGCTTGATACGCATCACTTCAAGAAAATGCACCACTTCCTCTGGCAGTTTGCCAAAACGGTCGATCATTTCGGCTGCGAAACTATCCAGCTCCGCTTCGCTGCTTAAACTGGCTGCACGACGATAAAGTCCCAGACGCAACTCTAAATCCTCAACATAGCTTTCAGGAATCAGCACCGTCATGCCTAAATTAATCTGCGGACTCCATTCATCGTCGCTAGCGGTGGTTACTATGCCTTTTTGCGTATCTTTAGCCTGTTTTACGGCATCTTCGAGCATCTGCTGGTAGAGTTCAATGCCCACTTCCCGCACATGCCCCGACTGTTCATCTCCCAGCAGATTACCAAATCCGCGTATGTCCATATCGTGGCTGGCGAGGTTGAATCCTGCTCCCAGACTATCCAGCGTTTGCATCACCTCAAGACGGCGGGTAGCGGAACGGGTAAGCTGTTTTTTATGTGGCAGTGTGAAATAAGCGTAGGCACGGATTTTCCCCCTGCCTACCCTGCCTCTTAGCTGATAAAGCTGTGATAGCCCCAGCATTTCGGCGTGATCAATAATAATCGTATTGGCGGTGGGGATGTCCAGCCCCGATTCCACAATCGTGGTCGCAAGCAGCATATCATATGCTCCGTCATAAAAACGGTTCATGATGTCGTCCAGTTCCGAAGGCGACATCTGCCCGTGAGCGGTGGCAATGCGGATTTCGGGGACAATTTCCTTCAAGGCTGCCTGCAAATCACTCATATATTTAATACGCGGCGTGACGTAAAATATTTTACCCCCGCGATTATATTCCCGCATGATTGCTTCTCTAAGCACCACCGCATCAAACGGCGTAACGAAGGTACGCACCGCCAACCTGTCTACCGGAGGTGTTGCAATAATGCTGAGTTCCCGCACCCCTGATAATGCCAACTGAAGCGTACGGGGGATAGGAGTAGCCGAAAGCGTAATGACATGAATATCACTTTTGAGTGATTTCAGTTTTTCTTTCTGCGTCACACCAAAATGCTGTTCTTCATCAATAATCAGCAACCCAAGGTTTTTGAACGCAAGGTTTTTGCCCAAGAGTGCATGGGTTCCAATGACAATATCCACTTCGCCGTTCGCCAGCCCTTCCAGCGTGGCTTTATTTTCTTTTGCGGTAGTCAGGCGGGAAAGCTGGCGAATTGTGAAAGGCATTCCCTCAAAACGGCTGGTAAAGGTATGGTAATGCTGGCGGGAAAGCAGCGTAGTGGGGCAGATAACCGCCACTTGTACCTTGCCTTTTGCAGAAGCATTGCTGGCAGCGACAAAGGCAGCCCGCAACGCTACTTCGGTTTTGCCAAACCCCACATCGCCGCAAATAAGACGGTCGGTAGGTCTTCCTGAATTGAGATCGGTTAATATCTCTTCAATCGCCCGCAACTGATCGTCGGTTTCCGTATAGGGGAATCTGGCACAGAATTCATCATATAAACCTGCTTCCGCTTCAAAATGCGGAGCTGTGGCAAGCTCCCTGCCTGCTGCGGTTTTGAGCAGTTCTTCGGCAATCTGGTGGATACGTTCTTTGAGTTTTGCCTTGCGGGCTTGCCAGGATGCACTGCCTAACCTGTCCAGTTTGGCTCCTTCTTCTTCCGTACCGTAACGTGAAACCAGTTCAATATTTTCCACAGGTAAAAAGAGTTTGGCTTCGCCGTCATAGATGATTTTCAGGCAGTCATGCAAGGCTCCCAGCACTTCCAGCGTCAACAATCCTTCAAACCGCCCGATACCATGTTCTTTATGCACTACCAGCTCGCCTGGAATAAAATTCGCTGCTTCGCTTAGAAAATTATCGCTTTTCTTTTTGGTTTTGGTCGAGCGGATAATACGCTCACCCAGTAAATCCTGTTCGCTGATAAGGGCGAAATGTTCGCTTACAAAACCGTTTTCAAGTGCAACCGCTACCAACCCCACCGTTTTACCACTGATTTTTTTGATTTCTGCAAAAGATTCAATCCGCAGTGGGTGGAAATCATGCTCATGCAGCATCGTGGCGATGCGTTCACGGCTGCCCTGGCTGTAACAGGCTATGAGGGCGCTTTTGCCGTTTGCCCGCTCCGTATTGACATACTGCCGTAAATCCGTAAATAACGCTCCGCCCGTAAGGCGGGAACCGACAAAATTGCGGGCAGGGCGATAGTGGAGGTCAAATTGCGTGGATCCACTGGCATTAAACAGGCTGAAATGCAGGGTGGGATGCTGAAGCACTCGCTGTTTCCACTGTGTTTCATCCAGATATAAAAGAGCGGGTGGTAGTGCAGAATAAGGCAGCGTATGCAGTGACGAGCGTTTAGTGGTATTGCTGGTGCAACGGGATTCGTAATATTCGCCTATCAGTTCAAGACGTTCCATGAGGGAGGCAGGTATGCGACAGTCCAGAGCCAGCACCGCATTCGGGCAGTAATCAAACAAGGTTTCCAGCGATTCATAAAATAGAGGCAGTAAATGTTCCATACCCGCACTGCTTCTGCCCTCTGAAATGGATTCATACATAGCATCTTCTTTGGTGGCAGCTCCAAAATGCCGGCGGTATTGCTCCCGAAAACAGGCAATGGTTTTTTTGTTCAGGATTACTTCACTGGCAGGATAGAGCATCACTTCTGGCAGAGTTTCTTTACTGATTTGCGAAATCGGTTCAAAGAGTTTTATCGTCTCCAGCGTACTGCCAAAAGTGTCGAGCCTGATACCTTCCTGCATTCCAGCGGGGATAATATCAATGATACTGCCACGCACGGCAAATTCACCTGATTCCATCGCTTTACCCACCCTGCGATAGCCATGTTCCACCAGAAAATGACTAAGTGCATCATGATGAATCTGGTTGCCTACCTTGATAGGATAGGAAGATGCAGCCAGCAACGCTCTGGGGGGTAATTTCTGAATTACCGTATTGACATTGGCAAGGATGATACGGGGTTTGGTCGCTTTGCTGGCAATGCGGGAAAGGGCAACGATGCGGGAGGCGAGGATAGCCGCATTGGGCGAAGACCGGTCATATGGCAGGCAATCCCAGGAGGGTAACATAATGGTTTGCGTCTCGGGACTGAAAAAACTCAAACATTCTTTAATTTGGGCAACCGCCTGATCGGAAGAAGCAATATATAACACGTCCTTGCCCGTTTGTGCGACAAGCTGGCTTAAAACGTAGCCTTCCGAACCCGCCACCACGCCGTGGATGGTATGTTCGCCTTTGGTAAGTATTTCAGAGGGGAAGTTCATTTTGTGTAGGGATGCCTGTTAGTTTTTGGATATGCTTTATAGGTTTTTGAAGCGATAGGGAAGGGAAATTATAAAATGTCTGGTTTCAAAGCATAGTGTTTCTGGCTATAGTTCTCGAGATGATCGATCCTTTTCTACATTTTTATTATGAGAGGGAGTAGGATTTATTCGGGTATCTTGTTCTACACTTTTAATATCAGTCAGGTTTTGTTCCTGACATTGACTAAGGGCAAGTGCCAGCCTTTGTTCATTATCGTTCTGTGACACATCAATTCGTGAAGAAAATTTTCCATTTTTTAGCTGGGGAAATGCTTCTACCTGTTTGGGTACTCCTTCTGGGGTTCTCCAAGAAAATTTATTCTCCTTTTGCAACAGCTCTGCAAAATATTGTTTGTCAAAGTCGTTCCCCTCTTTTTCTATAATAGAAGCAGGTAGATGGCAACCAGGGTCAATAATAACAGGAGTCCCATCTGGAAGCAGGCGGATATTATCATGCCTTATTCCCCGTTTATCTTCTAATTCTCCTGGTCGTGGAATACAGCCTTCTTTTGCCAGTCCAATAATAAGTTCATCTACATGTTCTTGTGTTATTTTACCTTTAGATTTAACAAAAGGGGCGGTTTCTACAATAAAGCCGTCAATTTCAATGGCAGAGGTTGCAGATAATACCTGCGGAGGAGTTCTATCTGGTTTGTTATTACTCGATTTTTGTATGCGAATTATATATTTTTCGTCTTTATCAGCAATCACCAAGGCATCCGTACCTGATCCTATTTTGGTTAAATTTTCATCAACACCAATGCCTGTAAGATACTCTTTTATATTTTGAAGCGAAGAAGGATTTTCCTTCAATAGAGAAGCACAATAATTCCCTTCACCCTGTATAATATCCTCAATATCCCTTGGCTGATTGATACCAAACACTTTCTTTAAAAAATTCATTTTACCCTCCTGCCAGAATTTTGAAATAATCTTCCATATACATCATATATTAATAATATTAACTATTCGCTAATCAATCATAAAGTTCAACACCAAATGCCTCATTTAACTATTTATTAAAAACGCCGTTTGTATTATAGTGTAGGCAGGTATAAAATGTAATTCTGTTGTGAGTCCTGATGATACGTCAATTTGAACTGGTGGAACGTGTAAAATCTTACGATGCGGAGGTGGATGAAGACCTGCTGGATCGTGCCTATATTTTCGCCATGCAGGCACATGGAACGCAGAAGCGGGCATCAGGGGATCCCTATTTTTCCCATCCCGTCGAAGTCGCCTATATGTTGACACAATTCAAGCTGGATACGGCTTCGATTGTCACCGCACTCCTGCATGATACGGTGGAAGATACGGATGCAACCTTACAGGATATTGAAAAACATTTTGGTAAGGAAATAGCGTCACTGGTGGACGGTGTCACCAAACTCACCCGCATTGAAACCAAATCGGAAAATGCCAAACAGGCGGAAAATTTCCGCAAACTCCTGTTGGCAATGTCGGAAGATATACGGGTATTGCTGGTAAAACTGGCGGACAGGCTGCATAATATGCGCACACTCCATTACATTAAATCCCCTGAAAAACGCCAGCGTATTGCCAAAGAAACGCTGGAAATTTACGCTACACTGGCGGAGCGTATCGGGATGCGGAAAATCAAGGATGAATTGCAGGATTTGGCATTTTCCGAGCTTTATCCCGAAGCAAGGGAATCCATCCTTAAACGACTGGATTTCCTAAGGGAACAGGATAAGGAGATTGTCGCAAAAACCGAAAACCAGATTAAAAAACTGCTGATAGAAGAAGGGCTTGAAGGCTGTGAAGTCACGGGCAGGGAGAAAAAACCCTATTCCATCTGGAAAAAAATGGAAACCAAAAATGTCAGTTTTGAGCAGTTAAGTGATATTATTGCCTTTCGCGTAACGACGGATACCGTTCCCAAATGCTATCGTGCCTTGGGGGCGATTCACTCTGCCTATCATACGATTCCTGGGCGGTTTAAGGATTATATCAGTACGCCCAAAAATAACGGTTACAAGTCGCTGCATACTTCCGTGATAGGACCTGGACAGCACCGTATTGAAATGCAGATCCGCACGCATGAAATGCACGACATTGCGGAAAATGGTCTGGCAGCTCATTGGTCTTATAAACAGAAACAGGATTACAGCACGGAAGGCAAGCAATATCGCTGGATCAGGGAATTGCTGGAGATTCTCGAAAAATCCTCCAATCCTGAGGAATTTCTGGAACATACCAAACTGGAAATGTATCATGATCAGGTGTTTTGCTTTACGCCCAAGGGGGATATTATCGCCATGCCAAGGGGAGCAACTCCTGTCGATTTTGCTTACGCCGTGCATTCAGGTGTGGGTGATACCTGCGTAGGGGCAAAAATCAACGGACGTATTGTACCGTTGCGTACCCATCTTAAAAACGGTGATCAGGTTGATATTATTACCTCCAAAGCACAAACGCCTTCGCCTGCATGGGAACGCTTCGTGGTTACGGGCAAAGCACGTTCCGAAATCCGCAAATTTATCCGCACGCAACAAAGGGCAGAATTTATCAATCTGGGTAAAGCCATTCTGCTCAAAACCTTCAAACAGGAAGGTGTTGAACTTACCGATAAAATGCTGGAACAGGTTTCGGAAAAACTCAATAAAAAAACGGCTGATGATATTTATGCGGAAGTAGGGGAGGGGCTGATTACCCGTATTGCGGTATTTGAAGCCGTATTCCCCGAGAAAAAACTGGAAACGGCGGCTGCCAAGGAAGCCAATAGCCTTGCCAAATTACGCAAAAAAGCGATGCCTTCAAGCAACGCCATCCCCATTAAAGGGATTATCCCGGGTATGGCGATGCACTTTGCCAAATGCTGCCACCCAATCCCGGGTGATAGGATTGTAGGCATTGTCACCACGGGTAAAGGCATTACCATTCATACGACTTCGTGCGAAACCTTAGAAAATTTCTCCGAAACCCCCGAACGCTGGATTGACGTAGCATGGGATACTTCCAGCCAGATGCCGCATGTCGCACGGGTGCGTGTTAATGTCAGTCACGAAACCGGCGGGTTGGCAGAAGTCACCAGTATCATTGCCAAGGGTTTGGGAAATATCACCAATTTGAAAATCCTCAACCGCTCCAGTGACTTTTTTGAACTGCTGCTGGATATGGAGGTGAAGGATATTCGCCATTTGAATACGCTGGTGGCTGCTTTACGGGGGTCAGATTCCGTGCAGTCGGTTGAGCGGTATTATGGTTGAGCTTCCTATTCCCACACCAGTTTTGGTTCTAACGATGTGTTTAACATTCAATGTCCCAGGGCAGCCTCATACTTGTTTTTACTTTATCCAATGCTTATAATATACTAATAAATAAAGAAAATCCCCTCCACCCTTGCGGGGGAGGGTTAGGGTGGGGGGTATAAGCCTCTGCGAATATGTGGTATCTATGTATTACCCCCCACCAAATTGCATATTGCAATTTGGCTCCCCCGCAAGGGGGGAGCAACGCTAGAGTCGCTTATTTCACAGTAGGTTGATAGAGTAAATAAAGTATGAGGGTACCCTGTTCAATGTCCAGCGTGGCATTGACATCTAAAAATAGATAGTTTTCATAATTTCTATAAATTTAATTCTGGCAGGAGTGAAGATTATGGAAAGCTGCAAAACCAGATCTAAAAAAAATCCCCGCAAATGCAGGGATTTTTCTTATATAAATAGCAAAGAAATTAACGCTTGCTGAACTGGAAGCTACGGCGTGCTTTTGCTTTACCGTATTTTTTACGTTCCACCACACGGGCATCACGCGTAAGGAAACCACCCTGACGCAATGCTTTATGGTATTCCGTATCATATTCATTCAAGGCACGGCTGATACCCAAACGGATTGCACCTGCCTGACCCGAAAGTCCGCCACCTTTTACGGTGCAAAGCACATCAAAATTGCCTACTGCATTGAGTGTAGCAAAAGGCTGGTTGATAATCATGCGAAGCACAGGGCGACCAAAATATTCAGACATTTCCAGCCCGTTCACTACTACTTTACCACTTCCGCGTGACACCCATACACGGGCTACTGCGTCTTTTCTGCGACCCGTGCCGTAAGTACGAAGGGCTTTGGGATCGGTTTTTACTGTCTTTTTTTCGGTTTTAGCATTTGCCATAATGAAATCTGCCATTCTCAGCTTGAATTATCGTTTATTTTTAGGATTTTTAGCAGCAAAATCATAGATTTTTGGCTGCTGTGCAGTATGAGGATGTTCTGTACCTTTGTAGATACGCAATTTGCCAAACTGATGATTGCCTAAAGGACCTTCCGGCATCATACGCTCAACGGCTTTGCTCAAAATACGATCAGGGTGCGTACCAAAAATAAATTCAGCCGTTTTTTCTTTCAATCCACCTGGATGCCCCGTATGGCGGTAATAGATTTTCTGCTGGCGTTTGCGACCCGTAAGTTTTACTTTTTCACAGTTAATAACCACCACATGATCACCCGTATCAATATTGGGGGTATAGATAGGCTTGTTTTTGCCACGCAGCACTTTCGCAATTTCACTGGCAAGGCGACCAAGCACAAGGCCGTCCGCATCAATAATCCACCAGTTTGAAGTCACTTCAGAAGGTTTTGCAGTATAAGTCTTCATATAAAATCTACTATCGTCTATAGGTTCACAATTAAGTTTTGCAAAATAGGTATATGATCATCATTTGTCAACTAAAATCATCTTCCCTCATTTATTTTTTACGAAAGGCGTCCAAGGTAATGACTTTTTCACCTTCTGTTAAAGGGGCGGAGGGGGGGATTTCAGGGATATTGGTCGCATCATCCTGCGTATCTTCTGCCTGATGAAACTGCATCCCGAATTCGGTACTGGGGTCGGTAAAGGCTTGCAAGGCAGCAAAAGGGATTAACAGTTTTTCAGGGATATTGCCAAAGCTGAGCGATACACTGAAATAATCCTCATCCACTTCCAAATCCCAAAATTGATGCTGCATGACAATCGTAATGGACTCGGCATATTTCTCCCGCAATCTTGCGGACATCTGCACGCCTTTATGCGTGGTGCTGTAGGTAATGAAAAAATGGTGATTTCCCGGCATTCCGTGTTTTTCTACCTGCAATAACGCTTCCCTGATGACGTTACGCATTGCCTTATCAATAAATAGTGCATAATTCACTGTATCTGGTGCCATGTTTTTTAATTCTGTTTTCTCTAGGTTATAAAAATGTCTGTTTCAAGTGGGGGTTTCTGTTACCCGGTACCCCCGAACCGTGCTACTGCCAGAGTCAGTATCCGCCCAATTAGGCTGCGATACGAACTGCTACGAAGTTATCGTTGGCAGCAACAAATGCATTATTATCGTTTGCATTTACTGTTGTGAACCTTTACGGCGGTGTCGCTCCGAGCAAAAATGATCCCTTTATTGCACCCGTCGATCCTGATTCGTCCCCATAATTCAAGTGATAAGCTAAAAGTCAATGGTGGAGACGCCGGGTTCTGCCCCCGGGTCCGAATTGCCTATTCTGAAACACGATTTATTGCCATAGTTGTTTCCAACAGATTCATTATACAGCTAATTATTTAAAAGTGAAGTAAATTATTGCACAATTCGGGTTACAAACTACAAAAGTTTATTTTTTTATAACGCATTAACATTATCCACCTACAGGAAAAAGGGAATTATTTGCCAAATTTCTTACCTTTCCCCTGTAAAATGGACACGAAGAAACCACCAAAATTGCTTTTGGTGGCGTGGGGAGTTCAAAGAAACCTCAAGTAAGGGCTTACGCATATTTTTAGCCTTGCAGCCTGAACATATATATGCGTCTCCCCAGCCACAAAGCCAGGGAGTGCGGGATTACGGTTGCACTAACCGTACTTGAAGAGGCTTTGAAACCCCATGAACGGCATTAACCATTCACGCTTTCACTTTAGAAAAATAAACCGCAGAAGTCAAAAACTTTATAGAAAGGCACAAAAAAATATAATTTTAATATATTTTTTACTCTTTCTTCATGATTTGTTAAATATTCTAGCATAAATTGCACCTCGCTCGCCAGAAAGTATAGTTAATAACAAATCAAAGGGAATGAAAGAGAATGCAAGCAGAAGTGATTGAAACCATTAAAATGGAATTATACCAGACCTTAAAAGACTTTATCCAGAGTCAGCATGGCAGGCTATACGTTGCCGCCAATGATAATATTCCGGATGATTGCCCGCTGATTGCACTGGAAGCACTTGACGCAAATCCATTATCAGATACAAAGCTCTTATTTGAAATCAGGATAGTGTTGGGATTGCTGGGAAAAGCATGGCAATGCGAAGTGCTTCGGAAAGGATTTTATCAGGTGTTGCATCCCTATACCATTAGCTTGCCCGATCTGGTGGTGATTATGATGAGCCTTCATATTGAGCCGGTGACTACTCCCCCAGTCAATACTACGTTTTATCAACGTGCCATTATGCGATACATAGTAGAGAAATGTTAATACAAAAACCTATCAAACCTGTCTTTATTGTGGGGGCAGGGCCAGGAGATCCGGAACTTCTGACACTCAAAGCCGTGCGGTTACTCAGGCAAGCCGGGGCGGTGATTTATGACCGCCTCATTTCCGATGAAATCCTTGCCTTTATTAATCCTGCTGCGAAACGCTATTTTGCGGGTAAATCCTGTAAGCAGCATAGCATGACACAGGACGAAATTAATCACCTGATGGTAACCCTTGCCAGACAAGGCGTGCAGGTGGTGCGTCTTAAAGGCGGTGATCCGCTCATTTTTGGCAGAGGGGGCGAAGAAGCAAGCTATCTGGCAGAACACGACATATTGTTTGAACTGGTTTCCGGCATCAGTGCCGCTTCAGGCTGTAGCAGCTATTATAATATCCCCCTGACCTATAGGGGAATGGCGACGGGTGTGCGTTATGTAACGGGGCATTGCAAGGCGGAAGAACTGTCCCTTAACTGGCAAAGCCTTGCTGATCCTTATACTACGCTGGTTATCTATATGGGACTTGCCAATCTTTCCCTGATTGCCACCCGATTAATGGAGCATGGAATGCCCCCACTCCTGCCCGTTGCCCTGATTGAAAACGGAACCACGCCACAGGGAAGAATTGTGATTTCCGATTTGAAACACTGTGCAAAAGCGGCACAGCAACATCAGCTTGTACCCCCTACGCTTATTATTATGGGGCGGGTGGTTTCGTTAGATGGGATTGGGGATATCAATCAGAAAAATCAATCACGCTCACCAGTTCAATACGATACCAGTCGACAAAAGGTTTAACAAACGCAGTATTTTTCTCAATACGGGTAACGATACCCACAGGCAGGCTGGGAGGAAGTACGGCTCCGTCTCCTGAGGTCATGATGGTTTCACCTACTTTCAAATGGCTGCTTTCGGGCATATAAAGCAATGCCAGTTCTTCGCCCTTTCCTCCCACCGCAATATAATGTTCACGGGTATTTTCGGAAATAACGGGGATACGGGAGTTAAGGTCGGTAAGCAGTAATACACGAGCGGTTTTGCTACCTGTCTCAATAATTCTTCCCACCATCCCTTTTTCATTAATCACGGCAGCATCTTCCCTGATGCCATTGTCGGAACCTGAACCCAGCAGCAGGGTACGGGAATAAGGGCTTTGCGAATCTACTGCAACTTTAGCAGAAATATAGGTAGATTTTCCCGTAGGAACAAATTTCAGCAATGCCCGTAAATTCTCGTTTTCGTGTTTAAGTTCCAGCCCCGAAGCATACCAGCGACGCAAGGTTTCATTTTCGGTTTTTAGCTGTTTATTTTCTGCTTCAAGGGTAAGAAAATGGTCTATCTTGCGGGTTGCATCATGCAGTGTATCCAGCGGTGTTGCCAGCACCTGTATAATCGGAGCCAGCGTATCGGTAATTTTCATCGCCAGCAAATGCGTAAAGCTGGCAGGGTTATGGCTGGCAATGATAAGCCAGAAAGAAAGTGCAAACAGCGAAAGGAACGCAAGCCTGCCAAGCAGGTGCCTGTAGGTTGCAGCAATGGCAATGGACTTTGCTCTATTTCGCTTCAAATCAGGTAACTCCAGTTACATATTCACTATAGCAATATTATAGGATAATAAAAGAAAAAAATGAATTTTTAGTTAGCGGGTGGCAGCTCGTTGCAGGCGGTCGTTAATTGCCATGCCTATTCCCTCCTGAGGAATAGGCATAACGGAAATACCCTTTAGTTGCGGATTGGCATCCAGCTTTCGCAAATAACCAAAAAGATGGGCGGCCGCTTCCTGTAAATTGCTACTTTCGCTTAAATTAAGCATAACACCTGCTCCCTTCACTACAGGAGTACCAAATGCCAATAGCCCTTCGTTTGCTTCGCAATGAGTGACATTCAGTCTTAGGGGAAGTGTGGGGGCATAATGGGAGGTGAGCAGCCCGGGAGATTTATATTCACCTTCTACCAGCACGGGCTTTGCCAGAGGTTGTTGCAATACGGCCTCTATCTGGCTCTGCGTAATAAATCCATGCCGTAAAATACAGGGAACCTTGCCACTTACGTCAATGACGGTGGATTCAATACCAATCTGGCAGTTCCCGCCGTCCAGTATCAAGGGGATGCTATCCCCCAATTCTTCCCATACATCCTGTGCAGAAGTGGGACTGATTCTGCCCGAGCGGTTGGCACTGGGGGCTGCCAGCGGGAGTCCAGAGCGTCTTATCAGCTCCCGTGCATCTTTATGATTGGGAATCCGAATACCCACCGTATCTCCGCCCGCACAGCATAAATGCGAAATCGCAGAATCAGGTAATTTTGGCAGTATCATCGTAAGAGGTGCAGGGCAAAAGGCAAGGGCAAGTGCTTCCGCCCACGCATTCCATACAGCGTAGCGTTGTGCCATTGCAACCGAATCAACATGCACAATCAGGGGATTAAATTGCGGTCTGCCCTTGGTGGCAAAAATCTTCGCTACAGCACGGTCATTGGTTGCATCTGCTCCCAAACCGTAGACGGTTTCAGTCGGAAACGCCACCAGCTCACCTGCTCGCAGAAGATCCACTGCTTTTTGCAGGAGAATGGGTGCAATAGGATTATTCTTTTTCAAAGATAACAACTTCAAACATTTTTCCATTATCCAGGGTAATCGTAATGCCATTGCCTCTTTCAAACTGATTGCCCTCAGATCCTGATGCAACACTGCTTATGGTTCTTTTGTGCGTTTCATTATAATGAAAATTATACTTTGTCAATATTATTTACTAAATAATTTTGGTATTTTTCTAATGACATTGACATGGAACAGATAAAACCCTATATTTTAATTATATTTTTTATAAAATTTATTTATATCAAAGCCACTAACATGATTGTATTTCCTATTAATCATACCCTAAAAAACAATTTGGAATTAGTAATTGCCAGAGCATCACCAGAAATGGCTGATGAGATTATTAATTTTTTAAATGAGGTGGCAGGAGAAACCGATAACCTTACTTTTGGCAAAAGTGAGTTTCCTTTTAGTTTGAACGATGAGATTGCGATGATCAATGAATATCTTGAAAAGGAGATTTCCTTAATGCTGATTGGGAAAATTGAAAAAAAAATAGTAGCTCATTTGTTTCTGGAGGGTTCAGAAAAAGAGCGGCTAAAGCATATAGCTAATCTTGGTATTTCGGTTAGCATGCACTATTGGGGCAATCAGATTGGTCTAAAAATGATGGAAGCTGCATTGGCATGGGCAAAAGAAAAACAGATCAGAAAAATTGCATTACAGGTTAGTGTGGATAATGAACGTGCAATAGGACTATATCAAAAACTTGGATTTGAAATAGAAGGCAGGATAAAAGATGCCCTAAAAATTGGTGATCATTATAAAGACGATTATCTTATGAGCTTAATTCGCCGGTAAGCGAAATCAAGTGATTTTACGTTTATGTATCTGGCTTTCCTAAAGCAGTTTTTGGAGTGTATTGTCGCCATTTTTATACTGATTTCTGCATAATTTCCAGTGGATTTATTATGTAAATAATGTATAATTGCAAAATATAAAAAATATTTCTTTATATGAGGTTGTTATGTCTGCCATTACGTTTAACTTTGATGAGAAAACCGAAAAAACCCTTAAAAAACTTAAAAAGAATTTTGGGCTATCTTCCAAGACAGAGGTGATTCGCAGAGCCTTGACTTTGTTGGTGATTGCAGATGAAAATAGAGATCCTGATGGTAATATTACCCTTGGATCAGGAGAAAATAAACAGAAAGTTATCGTGTCAGATTAGATTATGTCAGAACCTAAACCATCTATCAATATTAGTGAAAAAGGACGTGAAGTCTTTGGTAACTTCCACATCGAACGTGAGCGACTCAAGCTGGCATTCTGGGTGGATGGAGATCGCCCCAACTGCTCGCCTATCACTCGTAGCGAATGGTTTTCCTGATGCAGACGATAGATTGAATAACGCTCGTCCAAACTTAGCTGTTCGTAGTTTTGCTTTTCCATAATTACAACACTTTAACATAGTGTTGCACTTGTGGCTAGAACTTTGCACATAAATTTTCTCATGTTTTTATTAAACTTTCATAGATTATAACACAAATATACATTGATTGCCAGCAGATATTACCCCTTCAGGTAATCATGCTCCACCACACCATAAGGCAAAGTCAAATCCGCAATAAAGTAACTGCCACCGACCACACGACGCACGGGGAAATCTGCAATCGGAGCATTGACATGCGGAACCAGATGGAGTCTCGCTGGCCCTGCCCACGCACTTTTCACATCAATTTCCGTCATGTTAAAAGAAACCAGTTGGGCTATGGCAACGCCACCCGTCACATCAGGAATAAACTTCAGATTCACCTGCTTTTTACCCAGACGTTTCTTCACTTCTTCCACATCCCCGATCAGATTATCCTGTTTATAGACCATCGTCGCCTGTGCCACCAGTTGTTTGGCATAATGCAGGGTTCCCGTTAAAGTATCATGCACCACTTTCAGTCTGGGATGCCCGTATTTTTTAGGGAAGCCCCAGATTTCACGTCCGCCTGTAATGGGAGGTTCGTCGTCTAAAAACATCATGAGCGAGAAATTGACTTTTTCGCCCTTGTAAATACAGGGAATGACCAATCCTGATTCGGTATAATCCCCAAAACCCGAGCTATCGGGCATTTTCATCACTTCAAAATTGACAACATTGCCGTCTGGCTCCATCGGTTCAGGAACAACGGCACGCAGCATTTCAGGATCGGTTTCGTAGGAAACAATCAGATATTCGCGACTGACAAAGCGATTGGGAGCGTGTGGATAACTATGTCCAATCAAAGGCAATGAAGGGATTTTGAGTATATCTTCTTTTTTCATTACGTCATTCCTTATTTATAAGGGTTGATAATTTTCTATAACTGGCATAGTTTTCCTAAATGCACAAAGAAAAAGATGATAAAAATACTATTGAAATTATAAAAAATGAATCAGGAAGCCTGATTAGGATAGGCGGAGCGTGGACGGTTTCCCATTTACCTGCAGAGGAACGTGCTATTCATACCCCCCTTGCCAGCGTAGCATCAGGCAAACCCCTTACCATAGATGGCTCAAGCATTACGCAAATGGATACGTCAGGAGCATGGCTGATTATCGAGTTTTTACGCAAGCTAACTCCCAATGGGGAGACTATTACCTGGCAGGGTTTTTCGGATTCGCACCAGAAACTGCTGGATATGGTACGAAACCTGAAACATCTTCCGCTTCCTGTGAAGAATAAAAGTTATTTTTATAATCTGTTCATCGATTTGGGCAAGTTTTCCCTTCATAGCTGGCGTGAAACTTTTGCACTCATTGCCTTTTTTGGACAGTTAAGCACGACCTTTGGGCTTGCGTTACTGCACCCAGGCAAATTCCGTTTCAAAAGTATTATATTCCACATTAACCAGGTTGGTATTGAGGCGATTCCCATTATTGCCGTAATGTCTTTCCTAATCAGTATAGTACTCGGCTATCAGGGGGCAGAACAGCTTGGTAAATTCGGTGCTTCCATTTACGCCATTAATCTGGTTGCGATTTCGATGTTGCGGGATATGGGCGTATTGATTACCGCTATCATGCTGGCAGGGCGTTCAGGCAGTGCCTTTGCAGCTCAAATTGGCGTGATGCAGATGAATGATGAAATAGCCGCCATGCGAACGATTGGACTTGACCCGTTTGAACTGTTGATTATGCCCCGCATCATTGCCATTATTATCGTACTGCCTGCACTCACCTTTATTTCGGATATTGTCGGGCTGCTCGGAACCATGTTTATTTCCAATCATTTGCTGGATATTTCGCCTGTTGCCTTTATAAGCAAAATCCGCACGGTAGTGGATGCACACAAATTTTATGTTGGCTTGCTCAAAGCTCCCGTTTTTGCACTTTGTATCGGAGTAGCAGGATGCCTGCAAGGGATGCAGGTAAGGATTTCCGCTACGGAACTGGGTGAGCGTACCACGATGGCAGTGGTACAGTCTATTTTTCTGGTGATTCTGGGCGATGCGGCCTTTTCGGTGTTATTCAGAATGCTGGGGATATGATTTTTTCACTATACCGCTCATGATTCAAAACTTGTGATTTATTGCGAGTATTTTTGGTAATAATGAAGCTGAATTTTCGTAGGAATACTTGACTGTATTTCAAGAAAATTCAGCTTTATTAGTGCCAA
>Ga0116226_10000142_pt1 | contig 54446 bp, 44 predicted proteins | sample S1TSphfallax_FD_89692 | JGI IMG/M metagenome (GOLD analysis project Ga0116226, IMG submission 89692) | Host-associated microbial communities from peat moss isolated from Minnesota, USA - S1T2_Fa - Sphagnum fallax MG | ecosystem: Host-associated > Plants > Peat moss > Unclassified | place: USA... | reverse complement strand
GGCACTGTCGGGCTTTTGTTTCACGAATTCGCCGTCACTCTGTCGATCGCGATCGCGATCTCGATGGTGATCTCGCTGACCGTGACGCCCTGCATGTGCGCCCATCTTCTCAAGGCGCAGGGCGATCCCGCTCGACGGTCGCGCTTCGCCAGATGGGCTGACCGGCAGTTCAAGCGCTTTGAGGACGCCTATTCGCGGGCACTCGACGCGGTGCTGGACCGCATGCTACTGACTGGACTGGTGCTGGTCGGGCTGATCGTCGGCAATTTCTTTCTCGCTAAGCTGCTGCCCTCGACCCTATTTCCCGAGCAGGATACCGGCATCATCATGGGCCAGATCACCGCCGATCAGGCCATCTCCTTCCCGGCCATGTCGCAGAAACTGGCGCAGATGCAGGACATCGTTCAGAGGGATCCCGCCGTCGCATCGGTATTCGGCTTCGCCGGCTCGGGTTCGGCGGGGCGCGCGGGGAATACCGCCACGGTCTTTATCGAACTGAAGCCGCTGGCCGAGCGCAAGGCCGCCGCCATCGAGATCGTCCAGCGCCTGCGGCCCAAACTCAACGCCATCACCGGAGCCAAGTTGTTCCTGCAGGCGCAACAGGATCTGCGTATCGGCGGACGGCAATCGGCAGCGGAATATCAATATAGCTTGAGCGGCGATGACCCGCAGGCGATGTATGACCTGGTGCCGAGACTGGTGACCGAACTTACCAAGCATCCCGGACAGCTGACCGACGTCAATACGGATATGGAACAGGCCGGCCTGCAGACCTATGTCAAGATCGACCGCACCACGGCGGCGCGCTATGGCTTCACCCCCAACCAAGTCGATCAGGTGCTCTATGACGCCTTCGGCCAGCGCACCGTTTCGACGATTTACAATCCTTATAATCAATATTTCGTGGTGATGGAGGTTGCGCCCCAATATTGGCAATATCCCGAATCTCTCAAGAAAATCTATCTCAGCGCCGCTGCGGGCAATGCGTTGGGCACGGCCCAAACACAGATGCCTGGCGGAACGGTCACCGGCGTCACCAAATTCCAGTCGGTCTCGGCGGCGGTCGCATCGCGCAGCGCAAATTCGCTGAATGCCAATGCGCAGGCCAATCAGACCAACAATGCCATTTCCAACAGCCGGGGCGGGAGTTCGAGCGGCAGCGCCGACAGCACCGCCGCCGAGACGATGGTGCCGGTAACCGCGCTGGCGAAAGCCACCAACAGCCATACGGCAATTCAGGTCAATCATCAGAGCGGGCTGGTCGCGGCGACGATCTCATTCAATCTGCCGCCGGGCGGTTCGCTGAGCGCGGCCCAGGCCGTCATCGACCAGACGATCCGCGGCCTCGGCGCGCCGGCCTCGATCCATGGCAGTTTCCAAGGCTCCGCCCAGGTTTTCGCCAAATCTCTGAGCTCCATTCCGCTCCTGATTCTCGCGGCCCTGGTCGCAGTCTATATCGTGCTGGGCATCCTCTATGAGAATACCATCCACCCGTTGACCATTCTCTCGACCCTGCCCTCGGCCGGGATCGGCGCCGTGCTGGCGCTATTGATCTTCGGGGTGCCCTTCTCGATGATCGCTCTGATCGGCATCATCTTGCTGATCGGCATCGTCAAGAAGAATGCCATCATGATGATCGACGTCGCCATTCATCTGGAGCGGGAGGAAAAGCAGGATGGCCGCAAGGCCATTCACGCCGCCGCCGTGATCCGCCTGCGGCCGATCATGATGACGACCGCGGCCGCCGTGCTCGGCGCCGTGCCACTGGCGATCGGCATCGGCCAGGGCGCCTCGCTACGCCAACCTTTGGGCATCACCGTGATGGGCGGCCTGATTCTCAGCCAGATTTTCACCCTGTTCACCACGCCGGTGATCTATCTCTCGCTCGAGCGCCTGCGTCTCAAGCTGATCAGCCGCTTTGGCGGAAGCCCCCGCGCGGCCCCCCAAAGCGAGATGGGAGTCTCACCATGACGAGCCGCATCGCTTCGCGCATGGCGGTCCTGCCGCTTGCGCTGTTTCTTGCCGACTGCTCTGTCGGTCCCGATTATTCGCGTCCGTCCCCCGCCTCGCCACCCGCGCCGCAGTTCAAGGAGCTGGCCGGCTGGACCGCGGCTTTGCCCGCCGACGCCGCGCCCAAGGGCGATTGGTGGGCCGGTTTCCACGATCCGCTGCTCGATCAGCTCGAACCGATCGTCAGCATGTCTAACCAGACCATCCAAGCCGATTACCAGAATTATCAGCAGGCGCTGGCCCTCGTTCAGTCGGCCAATGCGGCCTTGTACCCGACCATCGGCGCCAACGGTTCGGTAACGCGTTCGAAATCGGGCGGCGGCACCTCTTCCTCTTCTGCTTCCGCCGTCAGCGGTTCTTCCGCGCCGATCACGGAAAGGACGGTCCAGGCGACGCTCAGCTGGGATCTCGACATCTGGGGCAAGGTCCGCCGGACCATCGAACAGAACCAAGCCAATGCCCAGTCCAGCGAGGCCACCCTGGCCAACGCCACCCTGTCCACCCAGGTCACGCTGGCGACGACCGTGATCAATCTGCGCGTCGCCGACGCCAATATCGATCTGCTGACCAAAACGGTGCAGGAATATGAGGAAAGCCTCCGCGTCGTGTCCAATGCGGTGAAAGCGGGCTTCAATCTCTATCCGCCGTCCAACGAGATCACCGCGCGGGTCCAGCTGGACAATGCCAGGGCCAGCCTGATCGCGCTCGGGGTCGCGCGCGCGCAATATGCGCATGCCATCGCCGTTCTGGTCGGCAAGAACCCCGAAGATCTCGACATTCCCCATAGCGCGACCCTGCCGACCTTGCCGGATATCCCTGTCGGCGTGCCGTCGACGCTGCTGCAGCGGCGCCCCGACATCGCCGCTGCCGAGCGCACCATGGCGGCCCAGAATGCCGCGGTCGGCATCGCGATCGCCGCTTATTATCCAGATATCTCGCTCTCAGCCGCCTATGGCCTGGTCGCCCTCTCGCGGGCATCGGACACGATCTGGTCATTGGGCGCGACCGGCACCGAGACGATACTCGATTTCGGAGCGCGCGACGCCCAGGTCGCTGCCGCCAAAGCTGCCTATCACTCGGCGGTGGCGACCTATCGCGCCACGGTGCTGAGCGCCTTCCAGAGCGTCGAGGACGATCTGGCCGGCCTGCGCATTCTCGGTCAACAGGCCGTCGTGCTGGAAGATGCGGTGCGCGATTCGAGACGCGGCGCAGAGATCGCCCGCAGCGAGTATCAGGTCGGCACCGTCGATTATACGACTGTGGCGACGGCCCAGGCCACCGAGCTGTCTGATGAACAGACCGCCCTCAGCGTGCAACAGACCCGGCTGATCGACGCCGCCACCCTGATCGGCGATCTGGGTGGCGGGTGGTCGGACGCACAATTGCACGATGCGCAAACACCGGCTGAAAACTGAGAGTCGAGACGATGTGCATTTGGTTGGTTTTTGGTGCAGGGGGCAGGTTTGTGCGCCGATGGCGCACGAGGGGTTCGCCCTCCGCTGGCGCTTCGGATTTTTCCTTCAAAACAGTCCACCGGACTGTTTTGTGCGCCGATGGCGCACCAGGAAAAATGGTTGCGGGGGCAGGATTTGAACCTGCGGCCTTCAGGTTATGAGTTTGAAAAATATCCGCCGAACCAATTTCGACTTTCTACGCCGACATACGATAACATACTGTTTTATAATAATATTTGTTGACACAATACGCCCTCATGGTACCCTTTCCTATCATGATTTCGGCGTTCTTCCGTTACCTATGTGTTACCTGCACCCGATCATCAGGTTCCACAGCGGACGCTAAGCGCGGGAGGGTTCGATGGCGAAGTTGACCAAGCGGGTTGTGGACCAGATTGTCCCCGGCGTAACCGATGCCATGCATTGGGACGACGAACTCAAAGGCTTCGGCCTTCGCGTTTGGCCCAGCGGGCGCAAGGTCTATATGGTCATGAGCCGGGTGAAGGGGCGTCTGCGCCGGATTACCATCGGCCCGCACGGTCCAGTCACGCCGGAACAGGCCCGCATCCGCGCTCATGAAATCCTGTCCGAGGCCAAGGCCGGACGCGACCCCGCCAAGGAACTCGATCAGGCGCGCAAGTCGCCGACGATGAAGGGATTGGGCGAGCGGTTCCTCAAGGAACATGTCGCCGTGCGGTGCAAGCCGAGCACCCAGGCCGAATACAAGCGGTCGGTCGAGCTGTTCATCAATCCCAAGATCGGGACCCGCAAGGTGACGGACATCGAGCGCCAGGATATCGCCGAACTGCACCAAGCCTTAAGTCACATTCCCTATCAGGCCAACCGGACCCTCGGTGTGCTCTCCAAGATGTTCAACCTCGCCGAAGTCTGGGGGCTGCGCGCCGACGGCAGCAATCCCTGCCTGCATGTAAAAAAATTTGCCGAGGAAAAGCGGGCGCGCTTCCTCAGCCCAGAGGAATTCGCCGCACTCGGAAGGACCTTGCGCGAGGTCGAGCTGGATGGGTCGGAAACCCAGTCCGCCATTAACGCGATCCGCCTGCTGATGCTGACCGGCTGCCGGCTGAGCGAAATCACGACGTTGAAATGGGACTATGTCGATATCAAGGCCCGCGAGCTGCGCCTGCCGGATTCCAAGACCGGGGCGAAGGTGGTGCATTTCGGCAAGACCGCCGCCGACGTTCTGAAAGCCATTAAGAAGCTGGACGGCAATCCCTACGTCATCACCGGCCAAAAAAATGACGGCAGCCGTCTCACCGACCTGCAACATCCCTGGCGGCGCATTCGAGCGAAGGCCGGTCTCGACAATGTTCGCATCCACGATCTGCGCCATTCCTATGCCAGTGGCGCCCTCGCCCTTGGCGAAGGCTTAACGATGATCGGAAAACTGCTTGGCCACACCCAGGTGCAGACCACCGCCCGCTATGCCCATCTGGCCAATGATCCGGTCAAGTCCGCCGCAGGGCGGGTGTCGGATACGATTGGCGCCGCCATGCTGGGGCAAGGGAAGCCGCCGAAGAGCACCGAAACGACAAAAAAAAGGAAGTCGGTGATGCCATCAAATCGAAAGGCCATGCGACAGGAAGCGGCAGATGCTGCAGAATAGTCCACGTTATCAGCAAGGCGGCTACCTGATTTCTCCGGCTACCACGTCGGAATGTTCACGGCAGCTTGCCATGATGGGGACCTGGACCCGAAAACGCGGGGACCGCAGGAGACGCCGTCGGACGGGACGGATCAAGGGCGGTGTGGGGATGGCGGCGAACCCGTTCGGAGCCCACAAATATTGGACGCGGCCGATCGTGGGACGATTCCCTCGATCGGCCGCGTCATGGGGTAAATCAGGTCTTACCGTTCGGAGACCAATCCTCGGTGCTTGCGGATATGTTGGCACTTCCAGGCGAGCATCGGCATGGCTCCAATCCGCGCGCGGATCTCAGGCGCGATGTCGAGCAGATCGGCATTGACCTCGCCGCGATCCAGAACGGAGTCGAGAAACTCCCTTTCGTTTGCTGTCATGACGAACAGGAAGGCGAACCGTTCCCGACAGAGCGCAACAGTTTCTTCTATCCAAGCGTCAACTTCGCCCTTGCCGGCGAAGCGGTCCCGCGGCACACAGATGGCGAGCTTTTGGCGAAGCTCGCGCGGGTCGCCCTTGATGGCATCGGCTGACACGGTTCGCCAATCACGGCGCCCGGAGGCACCGAGCGCCAGAAACGCGGCCTTGATCAGAGTCCAGTCGAGACCGTCGATCGACAGAATTCGACGCGCATCAAAGAGATCACGCGCAGCACACCGATCAACCAGCGCAACCAGCTTGCCGGCGACGATTTCATGGATATCCAGGACGAGAACATTGTTCGCGCGAATATCGCCGAGGGAAACGGAGTTCATTCTGGCTGCGCCGAACAAGGGCTGGCGGGCCATATAGCCGATGTCGACTTCCAACGTTGCGTTGCCGCCAAGCGCGGATGCGTATCGTCCGATCCACTTACCGCCGGCGTGCTCGTCGGGTTGACGACGGATGGTATAGCCCTGGGAAACCAGAAGCCGATTGAGCGCGGCATCGACGGTCGGCCGCTCGGACTCCATGACCGCCCGATCGAGCGCGCCGACATAGTTCAGGTCGATATCAACCGACAGCCGGTCGAGGCCGAGATGAAAAACGTTCAGCGCCGTGCCGCCCTTGAGGACCAGCTTGTCGGACAAGACCGAATCCCGGGCGATCTCCTGCAGCAGATCCAAAAGGCGTAACACTTTTTCAAGCGTCGCTGCCCGATGGCCGGTCTCGTCGGCGATGCGTTGCAGCGTTTCGGCCGAGGGCGCCGCCATTCACAGGCCCTCGAATCGGCGTTCGATGATTTCCGTGGGAAGGATCACATTCCAGCCCTTCACCGCCCTTCCCTCACCCGGCTTGGTGCCCAAAGCATAGCGGGCCTGGCTTGGAGCGAGCGTTCGCAGATCTTCGAGAACGCCGTTGGGGACGCCGAGCCGCTCCTGTTCGCGCTCCAGCCAGTACCCGATCGCTCCGGCGGCAGCCGCATTGCCAAGAGCACGGACGTGTCGCACCAAGCTGGCCGCGTCAACACGCGCGATCAGATCCAACGAATTGAAGAGTTCTTCGCTGCCTCCGGCGAGGTCATGGCGATCGAACAGGTCCGCGATCGTCCGCTCGATCGTTGTCACGCTGACGGCCAAGCCGAGGCGATCGACAACCGCGATGCCGTCAAGCGGCGTCAATCCGCGGGGCTGCCTGATGAACCGGCAAGAAAAGTCATGCGTCTCCAACACACCGGGCGCGCCGGGCGCAATCACCTGCACTTCGTGCCCGTCCGTATAGGCGCAACCGAGCAGTTCGAGTGCCGAGTGATAGGCAATGACGCCCCCTCGCCGCAGCCGGGAGGCCGCCAGGAAACGATCAACCGACCAATTGCTGGCATCGGCATGTTTCGGCACGGAGGCGAATACACCCCGCGCGATCCGCCGGATATTGCCCGCATGAAGATGCTGGGTGAGCATCGCCGTGACAACCTTGTCCGCCGGACTCCGCCCGACAGCCGACGCATATTCGGCACGGTCGAAGACCGGCGTGGCGCTGAAGAACGGGGCGGATATGAGCCGCGACATGGTAGCCTCGGGCGTCACTTTGTTTAATAGCGATATAACCATATATGAGATATTGCTTGATACGTCAATAGAGAAGCCTGAGAACAAATCGCCTTACTTCTTTAAGATACCAAAAAGCCACATATGAGATATCGCTTTCTCTGAATCATGAAATAGGCACCCGCCCCCTGCGAACCAGAGGTGCCGGCACCCGGACCGATGGGAAAGTGGTTAAGTCCCGCCCGCCAAGGCCCCGTTCCGGCGCGACCGGCATTCCGCCGGCGGTCCCCTCCGAGAATTTCGCCCGATCGGCGCGCTGGGGAGGGCGTGACGGAGGGCGATCGGATAACGCATGATGATTCCTTTCACAGGGACTGAAGTTGAGCGGGGGTAAGAGCGGTGACCGCGTAATCGCCGTTGCCGTCGAGGCCGGTGACTTCGGCGACGATTTCGATGCGCCGGCCGGTGCCGCGGCCAACGATGAACACCACCAGATTGATGGCCTCGGCGATCAGCCGCCGCGGTACGGTGACCAAGCCTTCCTGGCAAAGCTGTTCGATGCGGTAGAGGGCGGAGCGGGCGGAATTGGCATGGACGGTGGCGACACCACCGGGATGGCCGGTGTTCCAGGCCTTGAGCATGTCGAGCGCTTCCGATCCCCGCACTTCGCCGACGACGATGCGGTCGGGCCGCAGACGGAGCGTCGAGCGGACCAGGTCGGCCATCGAGACCACGCCGCGCCGGGTGCGCAATGCCACGCAATCGGGAGCGGCGCATTGCAGCTCGCGCGTGTCCTCGATCAGGATCACTCGTTCGTCGAGACCGGCCATTTCGGCCAACAGGGCATTGGCCAGGGTGGTCTTGCCCGACGAGGTGCCGCCGGCCACCAGGATATTGCGCCGGTCGCGCACGGCCTTTCGGAGCGCATCGGCCTGGATCGGCATCATGATATGGTCGGCCACATAGTCGGCCAGCCGGTAGACCCGGGCCGCCGGCTTGCGGATGGCAAAGCAGGGAGCCAACGCCACCGGTGGCAGCAATCCCTCGAAACGCTCGCCTGAGGGCAGTTCGGCACTGACGATCGGGTTGCTGGCGTGAACCTCGGCGCGCACATGCGAAGCGACCAGGCGGATGATCCGCTCGGCCTCGGCCGCTTCCAGCCTCTCGCCGGTGTCCACCCGCCCCTCACCGAGACGGTCGAGGCGCAAGGTTCCGTCGGGGTTGACCATCACCTCGATGACCAGGGGATCGGCCAAGGCGGCGGCGATCACCGGCCCCATGGCGGTGCGCAGCATGGCGCGGCGGCGATCGTCGGCTTCCCGGTGGGACGTCATGACGGTTCTCCCTGCTCATCGCCCGCGAACGTGCGGCGGCGGCCGGCGATCTGCCGGCCGACCTGATCGATGAATTTCTGGAAGCGCTCCTGCCCGACGGCGCGGGCCGCCTTGTCGGGCTCGGGCAGCGGCGCGGTGACGGTGATCTGGTAGCGAATGAACAGCGCCAGGCTTTCCAGCAGAACCTGACCGTCACGCTCCAGGCGATCCATTTGCCGGGACTGGCGGTCGAGGCGGATCTTCAGCGCTTCGTCGATATCGCGTGCGCCGCGCCGGGCGAGATATTGGCGCAACGCATCGGCGACGATGGCCGATTTGGACGAGCCGGGTTTGGCCGCCAGGACTTCCAACTGATTGGTCAGATCGTCGTCGAGATAGAGGTGATGGCGGGGCTTCATGGCGCGCCTCAAAAACCCGGCAGGAGATCGTCATGGGGGCTGGAGCCGTCATTGACCCCATAGGCCCTGGCGACGACGGTGAGCTGGTCCATGACCCGCTTGTCGGCGGCGATATCGCTGTCGTCCTCGGCGAGGCCGAACAGATCGTCTTGATCCGGTACGAGGGATTTGCTGACGCCCTCGTCGGGCAGACCCGGATGGCGCTGCTGCTGAAGACCGCCTTCATCTTCCGACAAGCCGCTCTCTTCATCGACGGCGGCGGCCAGACGGATATGCGGCCCACGCACCTGCGCGCCCCAGTCGTTTGGTCGCAGCAATGGCTTGTCCGCGTAACCGTCCTCGGCCAGCACGGGGGCCACGGCGACACGGGTGGTGAAATTGCGGTCTTCGTAATAGCGCAGCTTCTTGGCCCGGATCGGCGCCAGACCGGAGACCAGCACCAGTTCGTCGGCGGGCGGCAGTTGCATCACCTCGCCCGGCGTCAGCAGCGGGCGCGCCGTTTCCTGGCGGCTGACCATGACGTGACTGAGCCAGGGAGACAGCCGATGACCAGCATAATTGCGCTGGGCGCGCAGTTCGGTGGCGGTGCCGAGCGCATCGGAAATCCGTTTGGCGGTGCGCTCATCGTTGGACGAGAACGCGATGCGGACATGGCAGTTGTCGAGGATGGCGTTGTTTTCGCCGTAGGCCTTGGAGATCTGGTTGAGGCTTTGCGCAATCAGGTAGGCGCGGATGCCGTAGCCGGCCATGAAGGCCAGGGCCGTCTCGAAGAAGTCCAACCGACCCAGCGCCGGAAACTCGTCCAGCATCATCAGCAACTGGTATTTACGCCGTTTGCCGGGATCGCCTTCCAGCCGTTCGGTCAGGCGGCGGCCGATCTGGTTGAGGACCAGGCGCACCAGCGGTTTGGTGCGGGAAATATCGGAGGGCGGGATGACGAGGTAGAGCGATACCGGACGCTCGGCATCGACCAGATCGGCGATACGCCAATCGCAGGCCGCCGTCGTCGTCGCCACCACCGGATCACGATAGAGCCCCAAGAACGACATGGCGGTGGACAGCACGCCGGAGCGCTCATTCTCGGATTTGTTCAGCACCTCGCGGGCTGCGGAAGCGACCACCGGATGAACCTGGGGATGTTCGGACGTGCCGAGATGGTTGGTCGCCATCATGCGGCGGAGCGTATGGGCGAAGCTGCGCTGCGGGTCGGAGAGGAAGGTGGCGACGCGGGCCAGCGTCTTCTCTTCCTCGGCGTAGAGCACATGCAGAATGGCGCCGACCAGCAAGCTGTGGCTGGTCTTCTCCCAATGCGACCGCCGTTCCAACGCCCCTTCGGGATCGACCAGGATGTCGGCGATGTTCTGCACATCGCGGACCTCGTCCGGCCCCTTGCGCACTTCCAGCAACGGGTTGTAGCGAGCCGAACGCGGATCGGTCGGGTTGAACAGCAGGCAATAGGAAAACTTCGCCCGCCATCCCTCCGTCAGTTGCCAGTTCTCGCCCTTGATGTCGTGGATGACCGCGGACCCGGTCCAGGACAGCAGCGTCGGCACCACCAGCCCGACGCCCTTGCCCGAACGGGTCGGGGCGAAAGCCATGACATGTTCCGGCCCGTCATGGCGCAAATAGCGATTGCCCAGGCGCCCGAGGAACACTCCGGCCGTCCGGAACAGCCCGGCGGCGTCGATCTCCTGCGTGGTCGCCCAGCGCGACGAGCCATAGGTGGTGATCAGCCGGCTCTGCCGTGCCCGCCACAACGAGCCGATGACGGCGGCGGCGCAGCCCATGAAGCCGCTGACCCCGGCCAGCATCCCCGCCTTGTTGAACACATGCGGCGCATAGGCGTCGTAGGCATACCACCAGAGGAACAACTGCCACGGCCGGTAGACCGGTAAGCCGAAGAGCAGCACCCAGGGAGCACCGAGTTGGGCCTGATAGCCCAGCATCGCCGCCGCCCATTGCGTCGCCGACCACACACCGGCGATGACGATGGCGAAAACGACCAGGATCTGGCCGATAAGCAGTTTGGTGGGGGTCATGGAACCTGTCCCGCAGCATGCGTGGCATCAGCGCCACGGCAACGGGATAAGGCTCAATCAGAACGCCGGAATCGAAAATCGCCGTTATGTGCGCCGAAATGCGCTCAATTCCTCAGGAGTGCATTTCAGCGCGTTAGCGCGTAAATGAAGGAACATGCGTGTCTCTGACCTTATGTCACAGCACAAAGACCGACCCAAAACAGGGATGGAAGACGACGTGAATAACGAGACTGACAGGCACGTGCGGCAGATTCTGGCGTCAGTGAAGCCTTTGGCTGCGGAATACTACCGCTTAACCGGAAAGCCATTGGGCGTAACCGGAGAAGTTGCCGAATTCGTCGCCGCCGAGATTCTTGGCCTGACACTCGCTCCTGCCCGCACTGCGGGTTACGACGCCCTACGCGGAACGGAGCGAATCCAGATCAAGGGCCGAGCCTACGGAAAAGACGCAAAGCCGGGACAACGCATGTCCCGGATTAAGACTGATGCTCCTTGCGACGTCATCCTGCTTGTCCTTCTTGACAACGCAACCCTGGAACCCCGCGAAATGTGGGAGGCCCCATTTTCAGCCGTCGCCCGATACTTGGCTCAGCCGGGATCGAAGGCACGCGAGCGGGGGGCGATGGGTGTCGCCCAGTTCAAAAAGATGGCCCGTCGCGTCTGGCCGGAAGCGCAAATCGCATGATCGTGAGCGTGTAAATTAAGGCAGCGCGATGACATTACCCGATCCGATCGACGAGAAAATCACCGAGATGGAAGACCGTCTGCGGGCGCTCGACCGCGAGCGTACCGAGATTGCGGAACGGATCGAGGAGCTACGGCACCAACAGCGGGTCCCACGACCCATCACCGCAAAGATCGAAACCGGCGCCACAGTGACCATGGCCTCGCCAACAGCGGCCAAGGTCGCCCTGTTCCGCAGCCTCTTCCGTGGCCGTACGGACGTTTTTCCGCGCCGTTGGGAAAACCAGAAAGCCAAGATGGGATCCGGCTATGCGCCGGCCTGCCGCGATGAATGGGTCAGAGGCATTTGCGGCAAGCGGGATGGGGTCAAATGCGGCGAATGTCCGAACCAGGCATTTCTGCCGGTGGACGATCGTTGCATACACGACCATCTGAGCGGCAAAGGTGGGCGGGACAAGGATGGCACCATCGGCGTTTACGCCATGCTGACCGACGAGACCTGTTGGTTCCTCGCCGCCGATTTCGACAAGGGATCCTGGATGCGTGACGTCGCCGCATTTCGGGATGCCGCGGCCGAATTGGCGGTGCCGGTCGCCATCGAGCGCTCTCGCTCCGGCAATGGCGGTCATGCCTGGATCTTCTTCACGGCCCCGGTGCCGGCCGCCGAGGCGCGGCGGCTGGGCGCATTGCTGCTGACCCGGGCGATGGAGCGCTGTCCGGACATCGGCTTCGATTCCTACGATCGCTTCTTTCCGAGCCAGGACACCTTGCCTGCCGGCGGCTTCGGCAATCTGATCGCCTTGCCGCTGCAGCGCCGGCCACGCGAGAATGGTAACAGCCTGTTCGTCGACGACGACTTCCAGCCCTATCCCGACCAATGGGCATTTCTGGCCGACGTCCGGCGGATAACGCCACATGAGGTATCGGCGGTCGTTGCCAAGACTGCGGCGAGCGGCCGCATCCTTGGTGTCCAGTTGCCGGCCACCGAGGACGACAACGAACCATGGTCGGCGCCGCCGTCTCGTCGACGGACCGAACTGCTGATCGCCGCCAATCTGCCGGAGCGGGTAACCCTCGTGCTGGGCAACCAAATCTATATCCAACGGGCTGACTTTCCGGCACCGCTGATCACCCGCCTGGTGCGACTGGCCGCTTTTCAGAACCCGGAATTCTACGCAGCCCAGGGGATGCGACTGCCCACATTCGACAAGCCGCGCATCATCTCCTGCGCTGAACTGTTCCCGCAGCATTTGGCGTTGCCGAGGGGCTGCCTCTCTGAAGTCCGCGCTTTGCTCATCAGTCTTGGTATCCAGTTCGAGATTCGCGATGAGCGCCAGCTTGGAACACCGATCGACGTTCATTTCCTCGGCGAGCTGACGGCCGAACAAGAGCGCGCAACCCAGGCGTTGCTGACCGAGGACGCCGGTGTCCTGGCGGCAACGACCGCCTTCGGCAAGACCGTGGTCGCCGCCAGGATGATCGCCGCGCGCGGGCGCAACACGCTGGTCATGGTGCACCGGCGGCAACTTCTCGACCAATGGGTGGCAAGGCTCGCCATGTTTCTGGATATCCCGGTCAACCAGGTCGGCGTGATCCATGGGGGACGCAAGAAGCCGACCGGCCTGATCGATGTCGCCCTGATGCAAAGCCTGTCTCGCCAAGGCGAGGTGGCCGATATCGTCGCCAATTACGGGCACCTGATTGTCGACGAATGCCATCATCTCGCGGCTGTCGCCTTCGAACAGGTCGCCCGTGAGGCCAAGGCGCGCTATGTCCTCGGCCTCTCCGCCACGGTGACGCGCAAGGACGGCCACCAACCGATCATCTTCATGCAATGCGGCCCCGTGCGCTATCGCGTCGATGCGCGCAAGCAGGCTGCCGAACGCCCCTTCGACCACCATGTGGTCTTCCGCCGCACGGGATTTCGCTTCGAACGGAAGAACATCGACGACAAACCGCCAATTCAGGCGCTGTACGCAGCCCTCGCCGCCGACCAGCAACGCAATGACATGATCTTCAACGACATCCTGTTTGCTCTGGAATCCAGGCGATCACCGGTCGTCATCACCGAGCGCAGAGATCATCTGGCTGCCCTGGCCGACCGCCTGGAGAAATTTGCCAAGAACGTGATCGTGCTGCAAGGCGGCATGAGCAATCGGCAACGTCGTCAGGCGATGGAACGGCTTGCCGCTATTCCGGAGGGCGAGGAACGCCTGCTCCTGTCGACCGGCCGTTATCTCGGCGAAGGCTTCGACGATGCAAGGCTCGACACATTGTTCCTGACTATGCCGATCGCCTGGCGAGGCACTCTCGCCCAATATGCCGGCCGGCTCCACCGTCTGTATGCGGCCAAACGGGAGGTCATCATCTACGACTATGTTGATGGCGATGAACCCATGCTGGCCAGGATGGCGCGCAAGCGGGAGACCGGATATGACAGTCTCGGCTATCGCGAGATCGCGTTCGGCGGATCGGCCCCCGAACAGCGCCAGTTCAGACTGCCCGAATGCTGAAACCCGCTTCAGCCCGTTGCGCCGTCGTCTTCTTCGCTTTCCAGGACGGCACCTATGTCTCTGGCACCATGCAGGATACGGATCACCCGCAGACCCCTCCCGTCGGCGAGGTAATAGACGCGGATCTTCTCGAAACCATCGACGGGGCAGGAACGCAAACCGGCAAGCACCGGGTTCTTGAACTGCTTGGGCGCACCGATACCGGGCGTCTCGGTGATCCGACCAATGGTCACCTGGATGGCATCGAGAAACCGAAATGCGGCATCCGGAGCATCCTGGTCCACGAGATACCAGCGAAACTGCCGCGTGATGTCGTCTCGCGCGCGCGGCCGGATGACCGCCGTCACGACGACTTCCGCGCCTTGTGCTTTGCCGCCAGGCCGATTGCCTCGCTCTTGAGATCCTTCCAAAATTCCGGCGTGAGGGCGATGTCCTCAGCACCCGAGAGCCCTTCCAGGAGCAATGTCTCCAGCCTGGCATCCTCTTCCTGCGCCTGGGCATGGCGAAGCAGGGTGCGGAAATACTCGCTCACATTGCCATAGCCCTTGGTGGCAAGCTGTCGGTCGACGAACGCTTTCAGTGAATCGGGCAACGAGATCGTGACGGTGGACATGGCAGGACACCCCATGAAGTTGTGCCGAACAGGTTAGCAATTATCTTATCTATTCTCAATGGATAAGAAATGCGGGACGTCTCCGCCCTTTGCAACGTCGGACCAACATCGACATCCGCCGGAGCGGCACCGTATTGGGCACCGTATTGGGCGTCCGTTGCCCACAGGTTGTGGAAGATGATAATGTACACGGTGCCAATGGCGAATTGACGATTGTTGGCGCAAGCGGCTCGACAACCCCGCTCCGATCTCGACGCACGCATGGGCGGTTGAGGTCGTCACAATAGATAATCGCAGACCGGGGGGGACCGCGTATGACATCTTTTCGCTTCATTCATACTGCGGACATCCACCTTGATAGCCCTTTAAAGGGGCTCGCGGGTTACGACGGGCCTGCCGTCGAATGCATTCGCACGGCGACGCGCCAAGCTTTCGACAATCTCATGAGCGAGGCGATTGACCAGAAGGTCGATTTCGTGGTGATCGCAGGCGATCTTTATGACGGCGACTGGCGCGACTATCAGACCGGCTTATTTTTCGCACGCCAAATGGGCAGGCTCGCGAAAGCGAGCATTCCGGCCTTCGTCCTCTATGGCAACCACGATGCGGAAAGCCAGATCACCCGGCGCTTGAGCATGCCGGACGGGGTCAATGTGTTTTCCACGCGCAAGCCTGAGACGTTTACGCTTATGGAGTTAGGCGTTGCGCTTCACGGCCAGAGCTTCCGGCAACGCGACGTTACCGACAACCTCGCTGCCGCGTATCCGGAGCCGGTTGCCGGTGTCTTCAACATCGGCGTTCTGCACACCGGTATGGGTGGCATGGACGGTCATGCGAACTACGCACCTTGCACGGTCGATGATCTTGTCACCAAGGGCTACGATTATTGGGCGCTGGGCCATGTTCATCACGGGGCGGTTCTCCATGAAAATCCCCATGTGATCTTCTCCGGAAACCTACAGGGACGCCATATCCGCGAAACCGGCCCCAAGGGTGCATACCTCGTTTCCGTCGAGGATCGCGAGATCGTCGAATTTGGCCCGCTGCACACCGATGTCGTCCGCTGGGCGCATCTAAAGGTCAGCGTCAATGGCTGTGACCGCAACGCTGAAGCACTGGAGCGCGTGCGGCAAGCTGTCGAGCAGGCGGTTGACGCCGGTGCCGATGGCCGGCTGCTTGCCTGCCGCATCGAGCTGACCGGCCGTACCGAAATCCATGATCATCTCTTGATATCGACCGAACATCTTCTCGCCGAGGCGCGGGCCGTGGCGCTCGGGTTCGGCGACGCCGTGGCGTGGATCGAGCGCGTTGTCGTCTCCACGGAACCCGTGCTCGACCCGGCTGCGCTCGCCGGACGAGAGGACGCACTGGGGGAACTTCACCGCATGCTGGGAGACGCCGCCGCCGATCCCGAATTGCTCGGTCAACTGGAAGCGGATGTGGGCGAACTCGCCCGCAAGCTCCCACCCGAGGTACGTGACGAGATTGAAGATGCCACTTTGAAAGCGGCGGTTCAGGCGGATTATCCCGCTCTCATCACGCACGTCCGGGGCTATCTCAATGCGCGCCTTACGGCGCAGGAGGATTGAGCCATGCGCATTCAGCGACTCGATCTTCTCCGTTACGGCCGTTTCACCGATACGCGTCTCGCCCTGCCCGCGAGCGATTCCGACATGCACATCCTGTTCGGCCCGAATGAGGCCGGCAAATCGACCGCGCTGTCGGCCATCGAGGACTTGCTGTTCGGGATACCCGGCAACTCGCGATACAATTTCCTGCACGATTACGGAAGCATGAGAGTCGGCGCTGTTCTGGAGAGTGGCGGTAAGACTTTGGAGATTCGCCGTCGCAAGGGAAACAAGGATACGCTGCTGACCGCGGACGAGGTGCCTATCGCGGGAGGAGCTGGCGCGCTGGTTCCGTTTCTCGCCGGAGCCGATCAGGCTTTCTTCACGCGCATGTTCAGCCTCGATCATGAGCGGCTTCGCAAGGGCGGCCGGGAAATACTCGAAGCGAAAGACGAAGTCGGCCAGATGCTGTTCTCCGCTGGCGCCGGACTCTCCGGGCTGCGCGACCGGCTCAAAACCCTCACCACGGAGGCGGACGGCCTGTGGGCTTCACGGAAGGCGGCGCACCGAAGATATTACCAAGCCCAGGACCGTCTCGACGCTGCCGACAAGGCGCTCCGCGAGTACACTGTCACGGCCACCAAATGGCAGGAGGTGAAACGCGCATATGACGATGCGCAGGAAGCCTATAACGACCTTGAAAAGCAGAACGAAGAGATTTCCCGCGAGCAACGCAAGCTGAGCCGCATCCGTCGTGTTTACCGGGATATCCGCAAGATCGCGGCGCTTGACGACGAGATCAAAGCTTTGGGCGAGGTCACGCCACTTCCCGAAGACGCGCTTTCGTCGTTTGACGCGGCGGAGCGCGAACAGTTGGGTGCCACGACACGCGTGGAGACTCTTAATGAACAGCTCGATGCCGAACAGAAGCTGAATACCGAGCTTACATGCAATGAGGAGCTTCTGATCCGGGAGGACGACATCCAGGAGTTCCATAAGCGCCGGATCGAAGTACAAAAGGAGAAGACGGATTTGCCCCATCGCCTCGCAGAACTTGCGAGCGCGGAGGAGAATCTGCGGCGTCTTGCCGGGGAACTGGGATGGAAAGCCGACGGGATAGAAACGTTGGTGGAGCGAATTCCGCCGCGCACCAAGGTGACCATCCTTCGCACACTCCTCAGCTCCCGCGGAGAGCAAACGTCCGGCGTTACGAATGCAAAGGCCGCAGTTGATGAATTGGCAGGCCAGATCGATGACGAGCAGCAAGGGCTTGATGCCATGGGCGCGCCCGTCGACGTGTCGAAACTCGCCGCCGTGGTCAAAGCCACCCGAGAGAGCGGCGATATTGCTTCTCGGATAAAAGTCGTCGAAACTGAAAACCGGGAGGCAAAAGCCGCCATCGAGCGTCGTCTCAAGTCCCTCAAGCCGCTGATCGGCGATGAACAGACGTTGGTGTCAACGCCGGTGCCTACCCGCGACACGGTACAAGCTCATCGTGACGACCGGCGCAACGCCGACCAGCGGATGCAGGCTTGTCGCGAACGTATCCGCACCGCCGAGCAGGAACTGGCAAGACATAGCAAGGCTCATGAGCGGCTTGCCCATGACGAGGATGCCGTCGCCCCAAAGGACGTTGCCGACGCGCGCGAATTGCGCGAATCCGGCTGGTCGCTGATCCGGCGGCGCTACGTTGACGGTGTTTCCGTCCCTGACGATGAAATCCAAGCGTTTACAGGCACCGGAGTCGATCTGACCAACATGTATGAAACCGCCGTCGCGGCTGCTGACACTTTGGCGGATCGCCGCTTCGACAATGCGCAGGCGGCGGCTCAAATCGCCTTGATCGTCCGTCAGATCGCCGAGCAGCAGGAATTGGCCGAAGGCTTGAGGGAAGAGGAAGGCGCGCTCGCCAAAGAATGCAGCACGTTGGAGTCCGCATGGAAAGAGATGTGGGCCGAAGCTTCGTTCGAACCGCTCGGGCCGGATTTGATGCTGGAGTGGCTTGCCTCCCGCAATGAAATACTTGAGGCCATCGGGCGGCGCGAGGCGGCCGACCGCCAACTGGAGTCTTTGCGCGACGAAGAGTCGAAGGCTACGGCACGCATTCTCGCGGAACTGTCGGCAGTCACCCTAAAGCCGGGCTCCCTTGACGGCCAACCGCTTCGGATCGCAATCGAGGCTGCGACCGCTGTTCAGAGCCAGCACGAAAAAGACGCCACCGGCAGGCGGCAAGCGGAGGAACGGCTTCGCAAGATGAAAGCCGATGCTGGCCGCAAAGCCACTGCGTTGGAAACGGCAGAAGCGGCATGGCGCGCGTGGCGGACGGAGTGGACCGCTGCCATTCAACTTCTTGGCCTGGCTTCCGACACACAGCCGGAGGCGACCACCGCCCAGCTTGATGCGATCGACCAGATGCGGGAGATCGCCGTTAAAATCCATCAACTGCGGCATGAACGCATCGAGAAGATCGAGAGGGACATCGAAGTTTTTGCACGGGATGTTGCGGCCCTCGTGGGCGTTGTCGCAATCGATCTTGCGAAACTCAGCCCCGAGGAAGCGGTCCTTGAATTGGAGCGCCGACTTGAAGCCGCGAAACGAATCCGCGAGCAGCAAAAGATCAAGGATGCGGCAATTTCCGCGCTGCAAAAGAAAATCGAGGACTGCACCGCGTCAGGGCGCGAAGCGCGCGAGACGATTCAGCACCTTCAGGAAGCTGCCGCTGCGAAAGATATCGATCAACTCAAGGCAGCCATCCGCAATTCCGACAAATTGCGGGAGCTGGCGAGCGAACGCGTCCGGGTCATGGGCGCGCTCGCCAAGGAAGGTGATGGGCTTGAGTTGGGTGAGTTGAGTAAGGAGTGTGAAGCCGTCGATATCGATCAGGTGAGCGCCCGCGAGCAGACGCTGGATCAGGATCTGAAGGATTTGCGCGGGCGTCTTACCGGGGCCGCAGAACACCGTACCCAGACGAGAACTGCGTTCGACGCCATCGGCGGCGACGACCGTGCAGCAGAGGCCGCGGCGGCCAGGCAAGCAGCGCTCGCCGAGTTGCGCGAGGTGGCTGAACAATATGTCCGCGTTCGTTCGTCCGCGACCATGCTCCAATGGGCCATTGAGCGCTACCGGCGCGAAAAGCAGGCTCCGCTACTCAAGCGCGCCGGACAGGCCTTCGCTACGCTGACGGGCAGCTCCTTCAGCGATCTCCGGGTCGAATTCGACGAAAACGACAACGCCCAACTGGCAGGCCTTCGGCTTGGCGGCGAATTAGTCCGCGTGGGCGGCATGAGCACCGGTACGGCCGATCAACTTTATTTGGCCCTGCGCGTGGCTTCGGTCGAAGATTATCTCGGTAGGGCGGAGGCTCTTCCGTTCGTCGCCGACGATCTTTTCATCAACTTCGATGACGCCCGCGCCGTGGCAGGGTTTGAAGTTCTTGGTCAATTGGCCAGCAAGACTCAGATCCTGTTTTTTACGCATCACCGACATCTGGTGGAAATCGCGGAACGCACCCTCGGAAAATCGGTGAATGTTATCTCCCTGTTGGAGCAGCAAAGTGGTACTGCATAACGGGATTGACAAGCACTGATGCTGACAATCCCGCCAATTGCCCACGCGGTGCTGTCGAGGTGCTGTCGGCACCGCTGTTCAAATGACTGCTTTCCAGAAGCGGCCTATAGGTCGTAAGCGATCGACCTGGGCGCTAAGCCACTTGTCCTGTCAGACCTCACGACACGCTCGGCCCGCTTCGTTGCCGCCCGATGGTCCAGGAAATCCCGTCGCCCCGCATCACGCCGGACACCTGCTGGCCAAGATGCCGTTCCAACACCGGACGCCAGGGAACCAGGGTGAACTCCCGGCTCTTCTCAATGACGGCGAACTTGCCGCTGGCCAAATCGACGGTCCGCCGATAGACGCCCTCCACCCGATCCCCCTTTCCCGTCTCGACATAGCCGAGCCCCAGTTCGTCGGAAAGCTGGCCGGCAACGCGGACCAGTTCCCGCCGCCTCAGGGTGTCCAGCATGTCGCCACGATAGACGACGCGCCCCTGTTCCTCCCGGGCCAGACCCTCGGCGATCAGCCATTGCCGGCGCCGGACCTGGGCGTCCAGCACGTCTTTGCCGAAACCTGATTCACGCAACGGTTCCGGTGTGCCCGATAGCAGTTCCCGGTCCAACCAGGTGGCGCCATCCGCACCGACCTGACGGTCCAGCGGCAGCGACGACAGAGTCTGCACCACCACCGGCGCATCCTTGGCCTGACGCCGCTCGAACATAGCCGCCTGTTCCAGATGGTCGGCGGCAATGATCCAGGTGCCATCGGCCTCGCGCACGACGTTTCCGGTGAGCCGCCGCATCGCCTCCAGCCGTCGCACATGGGTTTCGGCGAAACTCTCGCTGGCCGATGGATCATGGAGCAGATGGAGGTCGACGCTGTAACGGCCGCCGTTGGCGGCGGCGATCTCGGCAATAGTGCGGTCCACCTTCCGAGGTTCCAGCCGCTTGGGCTCGATGCGCAGAATGTTGCCGGCCGGCGTCGGGTCAGTGGCCTCCCCCTTGCCGATGTCGACGTAATGGGTGCGACCGTCCACGCCATCGACGATCAGGTAATGGCGGTCGGCGATCTCGTCCGAGAGCCCGCGCGCGACAACCCTGCCCACGATGGGTCGGGCCTGCTGATCTGTCGGATCATGGATGACATAATCGACGGCAGAGCGGACCAAACCCTTTTCCGTCATCTCGCGGTGCATGGTTTTGATGATATCGCCGCGCTCGCCCATCCGGCGGAGGGTATCCTCGATATCATCGGCAAGGCGCCATTGGCCTGGACGGACTTCCTCGGCCAGACCGAGCCGCCTCAGTTTCTGCAAGCGACCGGCGCGTAGAGACTGCTGGAAGGCGTCGCGGTCGGTGGCCCAGACAATACCATCTTCGCCGACGTCCCGGAGCAGCTTACGATCAATGCTGGTCAGGCGCTCTTGCTCGACTTCGCGGCGCAGCCGGTCCTCGATCTCGAAATCCGAACGCGGCCCGAAATCCAGGCTGACGATCTCGGCTGCCCGTTCGCGCATGCCGGCGGAGATATAGTCGCGGGCGATGATCAAATCCTTGCCCCGATCATCCCTGCCCCGGACGATGATATGGCTGTGCGGATGGCCGGTGTTGTAATGATCGACGGCGACCCAGTCGAGCTTGGTGCCCAGATCTTCTTCCATCTGCGTCATCAGGCGGCGGACAAAGGGCTTCAAGTCTTCGTATTGTGCGCCATCTTCGGCGGAGACGATGAAACGGAATTGGTGGCGGTCGCCTTCGGCGCGGTCAAGGAAGTCCTTGCCATCCACCCTGTCCTGGTCGGCAGCATAGAGTTGTCCCGGCGCGCCGTCACGGGTAACACCATCGCGCTGGATATAACGCAGATGGGCACGCGCCCCCTGCAAGCCCCTGCCGGCCAGTTTGACGATGCGGGATTTGACGATGACCCGACGCTGGCGGAAGGCGGCGTAATGATCGCGCGCGGACAGCACCCGGCCGACACCGGCACCGCGGCCGATGCGGCTGCCGTCGAAGCGGTTCTTGCGGGGCGATGCCCTGCCACCGGAACCACCACGGGCGAGGATCGCCGCTGCCAGCACCCGATGCAGGAATTTACGGCCCTGCTTCGCGCCGCCCGAACGGATCTTGCCGAGCCTTGGCTCGAAATCGTTGTCATCGCTCATCGTTCATCCTCCCGCCGTCACGGCCAGGATATGAGGGAGAAAATCGCTCCCGAAAATCGGCACCATGTGTCCCCAATAAATTCAATGGCTTGTGTGTCCCCTGGCACCACCCGAGTCGCCTATGGCGCCATACCGCGCTTGGAAAAAAGATGTGCAGACAGAGACTTAGCGCCGTCCCACCGGGGGATGGCGCCACTGCTTCATCTTGCCTTACGCGACACCCTGAGATGCCCCCCGCCCCATCCACGCTCATCTACTCTCTCGTGCCTGATAAAGTCCCGGGGCGAGGATCAAGCGGTCGCCCCGACACCGCTTACAGGGATGTCGGCGAGGTCATCCCCCGCCGTCCAGGAACGCCTGCTCGGCGTCAATGATGTTGTCGAAATGACGCCGCTTCAGCATCATTTGGACGTGCCGGTTGCCATCGACGATGCAGGTCGCCACGATGTAATGGCTGCGGAAATAGCCGATGATACGGACGATTTCGCCGCACTCATCGTCGTCATCGAAGCCTTCCCAGGCCCCGAGATCGCGTTCGACGAAGCGACTATCCCAGACGAAATCGGCCAATTCCGCGTTGATGATGCGGTCGATATCGCTGCCAAATTCCTCGGCCAATTGCGGAAAACGATCGAATTCAGCGTGCGGGTGAACGGTATGGTGTGACATGGCAACCTCCTGATTGACGTTCTCCTCATCGAGGACATCTCCCAGGAACAGCCGGAGAAGCGCCGGTCAGGGACGCCGCAGGCGCCGCGCAGCGGGGCGTGGGGGAGCCAAAATGCGCCAGCATTTTGGGGGGACCGCGCATCCTTGACGGGCGCTTCGTCCTGGCTGGTAGAATGACAATGTCGAGACGAGGCCCCTCTCTCCACCAGCACAGCGCCCTTCATTTCCGCTCCGCCGAATGGGTCATGAGGGGCACGAACAGGTCGCCGGGGCCGGCCATTTGCCGGGCATCCGACGTGGTGTTTTCGGCTGTTCGCAATCGAAAAAACAACCGCGTTCCCGACAGTACGGCAGGCGGCATGGCCGCATCGGCGGGAGTTCGCGCCAGATCCGTGATATAGCGTTGCGTCTCGGCAGGAAGCTGCGCACCGGTCTTGAGATACCGGTCATAGCGGGCCGGGCCGGCGTTGTAAGCGGCGAACAGGCCGGGATAACCATAGCGATCACGCATCGCCCGCAGGAAATCCGTCCCCGCGAAAATATTGTCGTGGGGGTCGAAGGGATCGGTGCCGAGGCCAAGCTGGCCGCGCAACTCGGACCAAGTGCCGGGCATGAGCTGCATCAGGCCCATGGCGCCTTTGGGCGAAACAGCATGGGGATCACCGCCGCTTTCGGCCTGCATCACGGCCCGAATCCAGCTTTCGGGAATATCGTAGCGTTGCGCGGCCTCGGCGACGTTGGACTGCCAACGATCCGTGTCGGCATGCACCGTCGCCACCGGCATTACGGCCAGGACACCGGCGACCAGGAGGCTTATTTTGTCCATAGCGGCACCAGCCTCCCGATCACGGCGGACATCGGAACCGGCCCGAAATAGCGGCCATCGAACGAGGTCGGCACGTCCGCCATCAGTGGAAACAACTCGTCGCCGAGGCGGTGGCATCCCTCCCAATGGGGCAACGGACGCCCCAGATGGTCGCGCTCCAACCGGCCCGCGACCCATTTGCCATTGATGGACAGGTCATCGCCGGCCGCGCAGACCATATCGCCGGCCAGCGCCGCAACACGCTTCACCAGCGGCACGTTCAGCGGCAGATATTCCCGCTCGGCGGCAAGGTCGCGAACGCTATCCGGCGTGCGCACCAGCACCATGTCGCCACGCTGAATTGGTGTGCTGGACATCACCCGGTAGAGGCCGACCGGTGCGCTGGCGCTGGCGTTCCACAGCAGCAGCGGCGCCGGTCGGACGAGCGTAGCGAAGCCGACGCAACCGAGCCCGACCCAGGTCAGGGCGAGGATGACACGCGGGTGGTTCCGCCCGCGTCGGCGCCGCTCGAGGCGGATCAGACGGGGCGGGATCATCGCTTTGCCCCGCTCGGTCCGGCATCGGAAGTCGACGCCTGGCCGTGGGTTTTCGACCACGTGTCGAGGTCGTCGATATGATAGCGGACATAGCGGCCGTGCTTGCGAAAGCGCGGCCCGTCCCCCGCCGTGCGCATCTTTTCCAGCGTCCGGCGCGACAGTCCGACATAAAATGCGGCCTGGGCGGTGTTCAGAAACGGGCTGCCTTTTCGGGCATTGGCGGCCCGGAGGATCTCGTCGTCCATCCTTGCTCTCCATCGGTGGCAGCGGCGGACATCGCCGCAGATGGGGCAAGGATGGCGAGCGGCAGCGTGCTGCGGGACGCTCGAAAACCGGCCCCCCGCGATATCGATCGGGTCGCGAAGAAAGAGCCCCGCCACGGTGATCCGCAGCGGGGCTGTTGGAGGCATTACCGGTCGCGCGGCTCCCACAGGGCGATGTGGGTGGCGCCGTCGTCGGTCGGATGTTCGAGCTTGACCAGGCGGGCGCGGACCCAGTTGGGGCCGAATTCGGGAGCGCCGATCTTGAGGTTCAGATAGGTTTCGCCGCTCGTTTTGGCGACCTGGCTCCAGGCGGCGCCGACCTCGTAGCGCTGTCCGTTGCCGGCATAGACCCGATGATCGGGGGCGTTTTCGGACACCTTGTCCACGGGGATGATGGTCAGATTGGCGGTGACGTTGAGGGTCTTGAGGGTGCCGGTGAAAGCGCCGTCGTCGAGCTTGGTGAAGGTACCGAGAGTGATGGCCATGATAAGTCTCCGTTGTGTTCGTCGCGGGACCGTCCCTGCGATGGCTCAGGCCATGAGACCGCAAGGCGGCCCTGCCCACCGCAAGCGCAGCGCGGCGGCCGGAACAAAGTGGAGGACCTGGGAGGCGGGACAATTTGCAGCGAAGCGGCCGCGAGGAATGCCGCGCAGCGGCAGGGGAAATTGTTTCGCCGGACAGGTTGGAGAGGGACGACGCGGGCTCTACGCCATCAAGAGACAAGCAGGGATGGTCCGCGATGCACATGATTCAGGAGACACTGGCCCCATCCACCTGCGAAGGCTTTACCGCTTGACCGCGATGGATCAGGTGCCCATGCCCGACAGTACCGCCCGACTCGCACTCCCTTGGATGATGTAGGAAACGCTCAACCACCGGACGATGGCAATGGACCGGCGCGATGTCAGACTGGCCGAAACAGTGTGATGCCGATGGCGACTGGACCAGCTGAGGCTCTTTGCACGCGAGTTGAATATCTGGCCGCGACCAGTACGACCGTTGTCAGGATTGAACAACCGATGATCGGGCCAACCGCCGTCTCCGGGTGCGTGCGATACCGGACAGCCCCCGTGGCCGCGGCGACCACGGTGACGGTGGCCTCATGCGCGACAGGAAAACGCCTCGGCGACCATCGAGACGCACCTCAACTTCGTGGCATGAAAACTCCATAAGTCTGCCCGCATAAGCGGGTGATGCGCCAGGGATCGAAGCCGAAGGCCGAGACGCCGCAGGCGGCTCGGTTCACGAGAGCCCGGCGCGCGGGCTTACCCGCGCGGGCGCCATTCTTCCTGGGATTTTCGAGTGTAGCGATTGACAGCATAGCGCCCATGCATGAGCCCGCTCCGCGGGAGAGATGTCTGGGGCGGCATAGAGAACCGGCCCAAGCGGCAATGAAGCAATGAGAGGTTGAGCGGGTCCGGGTCAGGCTCCGAACATGAAGGATCACCTTCTGTTCGAAAGAAAGACCCGATGTCTATTCCATCCATCCAAGAGTCCGTCAGCCCGCTCCGTCGGCGCATGCTTGAAGACATGGCGATGCGCGACCTGCAAGAGGGGACGCAGCGCGACCACATCCGCTTCGTGAAGGATTTCGCGTGTCAGATTTCGCCGAGGTCAAGCCCGATAAAGCGGAGGGCGACTTGGTAATGCATCGCCCGCAATGTGGCGACTTCGTCGCGCAGCGAAATCTTGCTGAAGAATGGAATATTGAACTGGCCGTTGCTGCGGGGCGCATCGGCGATCCTGAATTCCACCGTCCAAGGCCTCTGCCTGTCAGCGATAACCTGTTGAAGGCGTCCCGCCGCTTCTTCGCCGCTCACTTCGCGAACCACGTTTACCAACCGGTCCCAGATAGGAAAACGCCCGAATAACTGGGCTGCGTTCGAACCTTGCTTGAAAAAATGGCTCAAAATATTCGACCGTCGAGAACTCTTCTTCACATGGATGAACCGCTTACATTCAATATCGAGAAGGTCGCACGACTCGAAGTCCGGCCGCTGCACGCCGGGTATGGAAATCAGTCGGCGATCGAGCAGGATGAATCCAGAAGCTTGTGCAACCTCCCGGTTATAGCCGGCCTCATCCTGATAATGCCCATTCCCCTTGGCGTCGAACTGCTTCCGCAGCGGCGTCGGAGGAACCTCCCATTCCTGTATCAAGTCGTTGAAGACCTGGTCAATCGACCGTTTGAACCCTTCGTCAACGCGATACCATTCGCCCTCGTTGATCGCATACAGTCCGTTTTCGTGGGTAATTGAACCGACCAGGGCGGAACGGATCGACCATTTTAGTTCGTGCCCGGTCCCGTCCTCATAGACGGCCCCCACCTTGTGCTCCCTGAGGGTCTCCGCTGTGATCTCGGCGCGGTGATCGCCGAGCGCGGCGACATAATGGCGCAGAAGCAGGTCGGGGTGACGTCCCCGGAGTCTGGGGCCATGGAATCTGTAGGCCATGCTGTCGTCGTCGTAACCCACTGGCATACCAAGCTCGAAAAGCTCCTCTCCATTCCGGATGCTCTCAGCCGCCAAGTCGTCGAGTTGGATAGAAGTGCGGCGGTCGGTGATGGGGGTTACCGAGTCAATGATCTTGAAGCTCGTCTGCCGGTAGGCCACCGACTGGTAATATTCCAACGCTTCCGCCGCCAGTTCGGGCAGATCGCGGATATTGAATTCTCCGGAGAGCTTCAGAGAACGGGACCCGCTCATAGAGTCGGCTGACGACTCATCGCGCGTTGCGCCGCTGATCTTGCGAACCAGGTCCAGCGCGTCATCCTGGCCGAAGGACGTGAATTCTCGTTGGAATGGCGAAAGAGAGACGCCCCTCAGCGCGTCGCCGAGATTGGCACGGTCCAATCTCTTGAGCTTCTTTTCGTCAAGCGCGTTGATGGCTACGCGCAGCCCAAAATCGCCTTCGACGTTGGCATCCTCCAGATACATCCAGCCGTGGGCAAAAGTGGAAATGAAGATTCGGTCATTCAAACGAAACACAAGGACGGCACAGGACGAGCGCGTCCGGACGTCGGCTCGGACCCCAAACGCGCGATGAAGGTCATCAAACCAACCCGGTGTCTTCTCCACGCTGGAAAAGATGTAGAGCTTGGCGCCGCCGGCAAACTCGGGGATTTCAACTGCCACGGTGCCGGGTTGGCGCAGCCGGTCGGTTGCGCTTCCCGACAACACCGCGTCGAAGTCGGCGGTATCCGGTTTAGCCAAAAGAAGTGTCAGCGTTTTATTGGCCATGGCGAAAGCGTCCCGAGAAGAGTCCGACGGGCAGCCTGTCGGCACCGTATCCTATGAGTCGCGGCAATCCACGAAAACAGCGACGCCCGCAAGTCCCTCGGGAACGAAATCCGGAAGCGGTGCGGCCTCTGCGATTGGGGCGGGTGGTCGCAGGTCAAACTGGGGCTTCGGTCGTTCCTTGACCGCCCGCCGGTATTCGAGCAACTGCGTGATATGTGCGGGCAGTGCGCGGATCTCCACCTTCGCGGGCTCCTGTTCGGGCTCGCCCGGGCGGTGACGCAGCCTGTCCGCGAACCTGATTCCCGCAGCGGGCAAACTATCTTTGCCCCCTCTAACGCAGACGACTTCATGCCAAGGCCGCGACACCGGACTGAGATCATAGATCCTGTTCGAATTGCGATCGAATAGATGGTAGGCGTCCATTAGGGCTCACCCCCAAAGGCTCGGCCCCTTATAGTCGTGCCGGCATTTGCTTGGGGAAAAGTAGGCAAACCCTCCCGTGTGCGGGGAATTGTAAAAGCAATATAGTGGAACCAACCCGTCCGCCTCGGCAGTCGAAATAAGCGTTTTGGCTTGGCTCAACCGATCGGGACCGGATTTGAACAGGCTCTGATATGCGCCGTTTTCGAAAAGACGTTTGGCCTGAACTCGAAAGCCCACGCCGCGGCCGTTCTTGATCAACCACCACTCCCAATCGGCGCCATGGCGGTTCTCCGCGGACTTGGTGGCGATCTCGACCATGAATTCACCTGAGACCTGATGCGCCGAAGCAATCTCAAATAAGGTAATTTCGGTGAGCGTCTCTTCATTCAGTGGCGCGCCAAGGCCGATGGCTTTGTCCATGCGGTTCCACACCAGTCCAGCTTCTCGCCGAAAAGTCTCGCAAAGTTCAACCACCGAGCACCTCCGCCATTCTACGACAAATCTTTGTGAAGGCGCAGAATCCAAGCCGCCAAAACATATCCCCTCGCGGCGATTAACTGGCCGTCGATCGACGCTACGCTACTGCAGCCGAGTAATTGGCTGCAATATGCTTCCAACGTTGGATGGATCGTTGGGCGGTCTCGTCAGCGTCGAGAATCGGGGCCGCCTCCGGGAAAAAGGCCGGATATACGCGACCGAACTTCGCGCGCGGCCATCGGCTTACCTTGTTGGGATGATACTACATTGAGCATCAAGGCCAAGAGGGCTGCAAAATCTGCAGCCTGTGTCTGCTGGTGTCGCTGATCCATTATGGATCATCCGCAAGGTTGAAGATCATATCTATTCCGCCGCAGTCGTCCCCGGTGAGATTGAGGATATGCGCCGCCCTGACGTTTTGGAAGATAAGGCGAGATAGCCGATAAACTCGCCCCGAGCCCATGGACAATTCGATGTAATCGTCAAAAGCGTCAACAGGATCTTGGCGATCTTGAATTTGACCCCGACGAGGCCGTCTGCCGGATTGCTCACAAAGACCTACTCGAACACATCGCCGGCTGTCCGAAACGGCTTGGCACGACGCGGCCCATAGCCGTTTCGTCCTGACAAGTTTGGAAAACGGTGCTCGCGCGCCGGCATCCGCCGTGAACCGCCACACCAGAATGCCTATCCTGCGGGCCTTGTCGACAGGATTCTCGGTGATGCCGGAACCGGGAAACGCGATCAAACCGATCGGCAAAACCTCCAGCATCTGGTCGTTGCGCTTGCCGTTTGCCAGGACCACACCAGCGCGCGAATTTTAGGCAGGATGGCGAATTTGGCACGGACCTCCGGACATGCCATCACGGCCGCAACACGAACGCGTTTTGCGGCAGATAATTCTGTCGGCAGATAATTCTTGAACAGCCCCCAAGTTCGTTTTACGGTTTCAAAGGCTTCGCGGGCCACACTTCCTGCCAGAGTGAAAGACGCACATCCACCGGATTAGAAGACCATCGTCGATCCAGATCGACGCGTAATTGGCAGGGCGTCGAATGGAGATTGACGATGCTTTCCTTGAAAACATTCGCGGCCATCAAGGCCTTGGCGTTCCAACAGTCGCCGGGTCTTGGGTCTGGCCGTCTCGCTGAAATCTTGGCCGCAGGATTTGGTTTCACCACGTATGCTTCAATGCGTGCGGCGCTGAAGTCGGCCGAGATGAATGTTGAATTTAACCTCGCGGCGGCGGCACGGCGCGCCGCAGAATTTGGCATTAGCCCGTTGCCAGACGGATTCCCGTTTTGGTCGAACAATGTGCCGGTAACTTTGTCTCCCCGAAAGCTTCGCACCATCATTGAAAGGGCCGTTGCCAGGGAAGCGGCGGAAAAGGAGATCTGGTCGGACGCACGTCGTCGTTTTGGGCTGGGCGATGTTTGGTCGTTGGCGGATCCTGGAGTGTCGGAAGGATTGGAGAAGAGCCACGACTCGCCGGCACGGGAGTTGCTCCTTGAAGAATTGAGCGATCTATCAGCTGAGCATATCCGGGAGCTTATCGCTGTCATGTACATCGGCCGAGGCGATGCGTTCGACACTGCAAGTCCCATTTCCGAATGTTGGGACTATGCGTTCCATGTCGCACGAGTGAGCGAAAACCCTGTGGCGGCGGTCAATTACCTCATGGGAAAGGCCCCGCTCGCGAGGTATCTGCGGGACGGTGCAACACGGTTGGGGATTGCAGCCTGAGTGCGCCTTAATGGGTCCGACCGTTGTTCGGCCATTTGGTCCGGAATGGAACAACATGCGCAGGTTGTAATCGCTTGGAGGGCCTTGGGAGGGGATGCAATACGCCGTTGTCGATAGTCAGCGTTGTCAGGCGTTCCGTGGTGGGCGCGGTAGTTGTCCGACGTGCGGTGCCACAATGATCTCGAAATGCGGCCCGCGCATTATGCATCATTGGGCACACGCCGGCCGGCGGAATTGCGATCCATGGTGGGAGAACGAAACCGACTGGCATCGAGCATGGAAGAACCTTTTCCCTAAGGAATGTCGCGAAATCTCTCACATCGCGCCGGATGGAGAGATTCATCGCGCGGACATAAAGACTCCCACCGGAATCATAATTGAGGTGCAGCATTCCAGTATGACAGATGCCGAACGCCTCTCGCGCGAGTCATTCTATGGCAATCTCGTCTGGGTCGTTGACGGGCGCCCATTCCGAGAGAACTTTGACATTTTCCACATGCTTCCGGACCCGACGTCGGAGTTGGCTCGCGACCTTGTATGGCAAAAGGCAACGCGGCAGGCGAAAGGCGCCGCCCATGGGATCTTCTGGCGACGGTCTGAGAGCCTGGAGCCTACGGGTACAGAAACACGGATCGTTGAGATCCACAGTATTCGGAAAATTGAGGAAGCGATGAACCTCGCCTATATCGGACATCATCAATATGATTGGATTCGACCTCGTCGAATTTGGCTGGACGCGACATGTCCCGTCTACATCGATTTTGGCGACGAGTTTCTGGTCAGACTTGAAACATACGACAAATCCGGCCTGCCTTGCATTCGTTTCGTGGCCAAGCAAAAGTTCATTCACGATGCGATGGCGGAGTCGTCCGTCGAAGAAATCGCAACTCGGTATTACCCTATCATATGACCGAATTGCTCTCGTCTGCATCAAGCAGGCTGGCGACCAAGGTCAGATAGATCGATGCCTGTCGATCTGGACACGGCAGCGTCGGGCGCCAACCCCTTGCGGAAAACGGCGCTCACGCGCCGCTCTCCGCCGCAAACTTCCACACCGGAATGCCCATCTTGCGGGCCTTGTCGGCGAGGTTTTCGGTGATGCCGGAACCGGGAAAGGCGATCAGCCCAATGGGCAAAACCTCCAGCATCTGATCGTTGCGCTTGAACGGGGCGGCGTTCTTGTGGCGGTTCCAATCGGGCTTGAACACCACTTGCGCGACCTTGCGATTGTCCGCCCAGCAGGCGGCGATGCGTTCGGCCCCTTTCGGACTGCCGCCATGCAGCAGCACCATATCGGGATGCTTGACGCGGACGCGGTCGAGCACATCCCAGATGCGGGTATGGTCGTTGCACTCAAGGCCACCGGTGAAGGCGATCTTTGGGCCGGGCGGCATCAACAATAGGGTGTCGTCGCGCTGACGGGCGGCCAGGAAGTCGCGACTGTCGATCATGGCGGCGGTCAAGGTGCGGTGGTTGACCATCGAGCCAACACGGGGCCGCCAGGTCGAGCCGGTGACCGCCTCGTAGCGTTCGGCGGCGGTGTCGCGGAAGAACTCGAAGGCGTTGCGGCGCTCGATCAATCCGATGCCCTGCTCGATCAGCCGCTCCAGCTCGACCGAGGCGATCTCGGAGCCGTTCTGGTCTCGACGCGAGCGGATCTGGGCCTGCTCGTTGGTGTCGAGATCGCGTTCCAGCCGATCGATCTTGCGGTGAAAGATGGAGGCGAAGGACCAAAGCAGGTCGGCCAGATCGTCCTCCAGCCGGGTGTCCGCCAGCATGCCGGCGAGGCTGTCGACGATGCCGGCGAGTTCGGCCCGCACCATGTCGACCTCGGGCAACGGCCGGGGATCGGGTTCGTCCTGGCCCGGGCGATAGCCGTAGAGGGCCAGTTCGTCGAGCAGAGATCCTGTCGTTGAAGAGGCATGGATTTCCGCATCTGGTTCGGTGTTGGGAACAAACGAGAGGGATTCGTGCGTCATGGCGGGCTCCTGCTGCCTGTGAGACCACGCCCATCGCGGCCTTCACGGGGATCACCCGCCAGGGCCGGCGCCGGGACCGCACCCCGAGCATCCGCGAGGGGCCGCAGCACCGCAGAGGAGGACAGCACCGCGCTTTCTTGTTCCGCGCGGAATGCCGCGGAACGCGGCAGGGGAAGAAAGCAAGCGGCGCATCCTTGCGGGTTCCCGGTCGGTCCCTGGCAGATCCCGCACGCGGGAAGGCCGTTGGCGTGGACTCTTCGCCAAGCGAGGAGCCCCAGGATTGCACCGCCCTTCTCCGTTTCGGCCCGCCACCGGACGCAGCGGAACGCCCCCGATCAAACGGTATCGCGGCGAAACAGGAACCGTTGCGCATCGTCCGGCGCAAGCTGATCGACCAGCCGTTCCCGCATCCGATCCGGGCCGAGCCGCAGCAGATCGGCGTTGAAGTCATCGGCCCACGGCACCAGCGGACGGACATCAATGCCGACCATGCCACCGCGCTCGACCAGTCGCTCCACCGCGAACCGGCCGGCAACATCGTTGTCGCGAGCGACATAGAGCCGGGCCAGCGATGGCGAAAGGACCAGGGCGGCGAGATGATTGGCGGAGAGGCAGGCGACCATCGGTAAATCCGGCAGGACCGATTTCAGCGCCAGTACGGTTTCAATCCCCTCACCCGCCGCCAGAACATTGGCGGCAAGACCAAACCGCACGCCGTTGCCGAGAAGGTGCCCAAGCGCCCGGCGCGGATCGGAAAGCGGTGCCTTGTCTTGCCCCGACGGGTCGATCCAGGTGCGCTGGAGTCCGGTGATTCGCCCCTTGCCATCGGTGACGGCCGCCAGCAGCGCCGGCCACGACTCGCGAGGCGAACCGGCCTGGACGCGATACCAAACGGCGGGATGGAACCGCAAAGACGGCCAGTTAAGTGGACCGAGAATCCCGCGTGATCGTAGGTAGGTTTCCGCCAAGGTGCCGGGGATCGACCGCCCCATGCGAAACAGCCGGTGGGCTGCTTCGGATGATCCCGAGGGCACCGGATGCACGGGTAAATTCGCGCATGGCAACGCGAGGAAAGACCGGGCCTCGTCGAGCGCGGCAGGGAAATCGAGGCACCGATTGCGGGCGATCAGGTCGAGCAGATCGCCATGTTCGCCGACGGCGGCATCGGTCCAATGACCGGCAGCGCCACGACCGGACTCTGGCCCGGTCAGGCGGACGAACATCGATCGCCCCGGCGTGTTGCAAACATCGCCGACCATCCAGTAGCGACCCTCGCGATGGCCGGCGGAGAGATAATGGCGGCATACGGCTTCGGCCTGCCGGCTGAGACGGCGCGCGAGATCAGACGGTGATTCTGTCATGATGAGCATCCAGGAGAAAGGCCCGCCGTTGAGAGCGGCGAGCCAGTCACATCCAGTCGGTTGATGGGCTATTCAGCCGCAACGGAACGAGGTTCTTCGTCCGCGTCGGCGATGTCGGAGGACGCTTCGTTATCCGCGAGGGCCGTTTCATCGTCCCCCATCACCGGTTCTTGGATGATCGTTTCCGAGGCTGCGGCGTCTCCGCTCTCCACGGCTTCCCGAGTCTCGGGCTGATCGTTACCGGGCGTCCGCAACGGTTCGGGCAGCCAGCCAGTGCCAGCGAGCAAGGTTTCGGCCTCGCTGGCCATGTCGCCCTTCTTGAGATGCTCGATGCGGTCGGCGGCACGCTGTCCCTTGGCCTCGGCAACCGCCTGGAGGATACGGGCCTTGGTGACGCGACCAAGGAAGTTGTCCACGGTCGGTTTCCAGCCCACCGCCGCCATGTCGAGATCGACCGCCTGGGCCAGCCGGTCGGCATGGGCAAGCGCCCGCGGACGCCGGTTCCATGTCTCATGCACGGCATTGACCGACAGGCTGACGACATGAGCGAACAACGCCGAGCGGCTATCGGCATCCCAGGCCTGGAGAGCATCCCAGAGGTCGGCTGAGTCTTTCGGCAACGCCTTGACCCAATCTTCTTGCCGAACGCGGATCGCCTCGGCCGGCGTGCTGTCGTTCAGCCCCGGCGCCTGCGACCCAAATCCGACGGTTTTGAGATCCAGCTCCAGGCAGCTATCCGAGCCATAATGGTAGAAGATTTTCAGCGTCAGGGCGTGCAGCGCCGCCAGGAAGGCGACGTCCGGCCGCTCGGCCAGCGCCGTGCGAAGACCCAGTGTCCGGTGTACGGTCAACTCGGTCATCAGCCGATCGGAGATGGGCGACAGGCCTTCGTCCTCCTCGGGTTCCGGCATTGGCGCGTCGGCTTCGGGCGCAACGGTTCCATCGTTCTCGTCGCTCGCCGCGACGCTTTGTTCCCCTTCGGGCGGATCGTTCGGATCCACTTCCTGTTCTTCAATAGGTAACTCATCCTCGGGTCGGACATAACCACGTTCGATGCGCAAGGTCCCGTCCTGGGTGATGCTAACAAAGGCTCCGGCCCTGGCGATTTCGGCCAGATCGAACGAGAGGGGACGATTTTCGAAAGCCTCCAGCGCCGTTTCCAGTTCGCTGAAGCGTTCATCGACGGTGTCGGGCAATTCGTCGGCGCTGTCATATTCTTCCGACAGACGATTGAATTCCGCCTGGAAAGCATCCCGCGCGGCTTCCTCCTCGGCCGTCAACGGGATCGGTTCACCACGAAGCTGACGCAGGCCGAAGCTATGCCCGTAGGGAAGATCGGGCGCAACCTCGGTCCATTTCCAGCCTTCGGCGGAAAGCTTTTCGGCTTCCTCGTTCAGCCTTCCGGCAACCATCTGATCGACCAGGGCCACGTCTTGCAGCCAACCACCGTCGTCGCCCTGGAACAGGTCGTGCAGCACCGTGCCGCCGGCCGCGACGTAAGCTTCGATGCCGATGAACTGCGCCCGCTTGTCGGCGGCACGCACCGCACCCTCGGTCAGCATGCGGCGGATGACGAAGGGCTGCTTGTCATAGGAATGCTGCAGCCGCTCGAACACCTGCTCCTGACGTTCATGGTCGCCGGAAACGGTGAAGCCCATCAACTGTTCCAACGTCATGCCATCCTCGGCGTAGATGTCGAGCAGCTTGGGCGAAACCGAAGCGAGCTTCAGTCGCTGTTTGACCACATTGACCGAGACGAAGAAGGCGGCGGCGATCTCCTCCTCGGACTGGCCCTTTTCGCGAAGCGCCAGGAAAGCGCGGAACTGATCGAGGGGATGCAGCGGCGCCCGCTGGATGTTCTCAGCCAGCGAGTCCTCCTCCGCAAGGCCGCCTTCGCGCACGACGCAAGGCACCGGCGCGGTCTTGGCCAGACGCTTTTGTTTCGCCAACAACTCCAACGCCCGGAAGCGCCGGCCGCCGGCGGGGATCTCGAACATGCCGGTCTCGACGCCACCGGCATCGACGACGGCCCGGACGCTGAGAGCCTGAAGCAGGCCGCGTCGAGCGATGTCCTCGGCCAGTTCCTCGATCGAAACGCCGGCTTTCACACGCCGGACGTTCGACTGGCTGAGTACAAGCTTGTTGAAGGGAATGTCGCGTGAGGGCGACAGGGTAATCTTCTGAACAGTTGCCATCGGGATATACTCCGCGACGGGCGGCCGGAGACTCTCTCTCGACCTCCAAGCCCGTCACGAAGTTCCCTCCCCCCTCTTCCTTTTTTTGACCGCAGAGCCGGGATTATCGGTGCGGGATCACCTCACCGAACGGTGCCTCGGTTCCCGCCGTGCTGACCCACAGCACCGGATAATCAGGTTCCGGCCCGAAGTCATCGCCGCAGAGGTCGGTCAGATAGACGGCGCAGACCGGCCTGATGTCGGACTCCGCGACCCAGTCGAAGACCGGGCGGAAGGCTGTTCCGCCGCCGCCATGCGGCGTGAGGCGAACCAAATCGCCGGGTTCAAAGTCCTCGGTGGCGGCGACGGCGTCGTCGCAATAGACGACATGCACCGCCTCGGGCGCGGCGTCTTCGAGAATGGCGGCGATCTCGGCGGCGAACGCGGCGAGCGTCACGTCATCGATGCTGCCGCTGGTATCGACGGCGATGACCACGGGTCCGAGGGTCTCGCTGCGGAGCGAGGGAAGGTATATTCCCCGCGCGATATAGCGGCGGTTCGGCGGTGTCCAGGCATAGTCCGACTTCGCCGCAGTCGACAAATAACGGCGCAGAACCTCGCGCCAATCGACCTTCGGCGCCACCTGTTCGGCGATCGCCAGCGCGGCGTCGCCGGCACCGATGCCCATGGCCTTGGCGGTCGCCGCGGCCTGGGCGGCGGCGATGATCCAGTTTTCCTCCTGTTTCGTCAGATCGGCCGCCGAGGGCGGACCAAGGGAGTCGGGCGGTGTTCCCTGGCCGGGCTCATTCCCGCCGGGCGGCGGATCGTTGACGCCACCCATTCCGCCTGGATCGTTACAGTTGCCGTTCGGGCCGGCGCCATTCCCGCCGGCGTCCTGCGGCAGCCGGTCGTAGATGTCCTCGGCGGACATCCCGGCATAAACCGGGTCGATGAGCGCCCCTTCGGGCAGATCGAAGCCGGCCTCCGCGAGCAGCGGGTTGATCGCATGATCGCAAGCGATATTCCATCGCTGGGGATCGCGCACGTCGCGCCTTGTATGATGGAGCGCGGCGCAGTGCATGGTTTCGTGGGCGATGAGCGTGCGCAGGATGGCGCGCGGCAAACCGGCGACGAAATCAGGATTGTAGCGGATGCTCACGCCATCGGTCTCCATCGTCTCGATGGTGGGATCGGCGATGGGAGCCAAGCGCAGTGCGAGCACGCCCCAGAACGGCGCCCCGACGAGGAGAGCCGACCGGGCATTGGCGAAAAGTTCGGCGGGGGTCATCAGCAATATCCTTCCATCTGCGCGAGAATGCCGCTGGCGGCGTCGACCACCTCGGCACGGAGGATGTGGTCTTGCCGCAGCGTCTCGGGATCGTGGCAGGCGACCTGGGCGGCAAGCTGCTGGCGGACCTGCTCCATCCGCGCATCGGCGGTGATGTTGAGCCGGGGCATGAGGTCGAGCAGTGCGCGGACATTATCGATCAGGGAATCCCTGAAGGGATGAAGCCTAGTGCCCTCGACCGGATCAACTTCATAGGCGCTGAGACGCTCGACCAGCCGGGCCGTGACGTCATGGACCCGTTGCCACAGATCGCGATTGGCGGCCGAAACCAGTTCGGCATTGCGGGCCTCGATCTCGGCCTTGATCTGGGCGACATGGACATCACCGAGAGACACCCGAAAATCATCGGATTGGGCAACCGGCAGAAAGTGGCGGCTCACCCCGAATTTCTCGGCAATCTGATCGGGGGCGGGATAGTCGCGGGGATCGAACAGACCGTTCAGGGCCTTGCGAGCGGTCTCGACATAATCGGGATAGCAGGCGATGAAGTTCCGCACCGCTCGGCCAAACTGGTCCTCCAGGCTTCGCTGGTGCTGCTGGTAGCCGAAGAAATTGGCGGCCGGCAGAATGCGCGTCCCGTCATCGCCCCAGGCCAGGGTGTTGAGGTTGTGGTGATCCCTGAGCGCATGATTGGCGGCGGTGACCGCGGTCAGCAGTTCGCGGGGAATGAGGTGCTTGGCGTAGCGGCCCATCGACCGGTCGGCGCCGTGTTCGGCAGCAACCTTGTCGCTGATCCGGGTGTCGTTCTTGCGGGCGGACCAGATGGAAACCGAGAGGGTCACAAGCATGGCCCGCTCGGCGAGCGCGTTGTTGGCGATCGTCATGGTGAGAATCCTTTAAGAGGGGAACGGAAAGCTCAGGCGAGAGCGGCGCCATTGTTGACCGCCCAGCGGGTGAAGGCCGGGTGATGGGCAAGTTCCGGCAGGCGGGCGGTTGCCGATTTGACCAGCAGCGTTCCGTATTCGCGTGCAAGGCGGCCGGCATATTGCAGGACCGCGGCGAAGTTCTGGTCGCTGGCCCGCCGTGCCAGGCCGGTCGCCACGGCGCATAGGGCCGACGGTTCGTCGGGCACCGGCGCGGTTGCCGGGTTCAGCAGAATGCCGTCGAGGGACGGCAGCGACCGGAAGACCCGGAGAAAACCGGTGAACTCGATCGCCGCCCCCCGCCCGACAGTCCCTTCATAGAGGGCGAACTCGATCTCGGCTGCCGGGGTTGCCGCCAGGATGTGGGAAACCGACGCCCAGGCGCGCGGACTGGGGAATGCCTTCTCGGCGGGCTCGAAGCGGTGCAAAAGATCGGGCCGCCAGCGCAGGAAGGCGACGATTTCCGGCCGCAGATCGCCCGGCCCCATCGCCCATGCTGACCAGTCATCGAGATCGGGCTCGAAGGTCAGATGGACGAACCGGTTGGCCAGCGCGCTCGACATGCGGGACGTCACTGCGCGATCACCCTCGCGATTGCCGGCGGCGAACATCGTCCAGCCGTCCGGCAACTGGTATTCGCCGAGCGCGCGGTCGAGGACCAGTTGGTAGCAGGCGGCCTGGACCAGCGGCGGCGCGGCATTGAGTTCGTCGAGGAACAGAATGCCGGCCCCATCGCTCGGCAGGAAGGCCGGGGTAGCCCAGGCGGCTTTGCCGTTCTCGACGGTCGGCAGACCGCGCAGATCAACCGGATCAAGCAGGATGGCGCGGATATCGATCAGGCGGATGCCCAATGACGTGGCGACCTGCGCCACGACCTGGGACTTGCCAACCCCTGGCGAACCCCAGAGGAATGCCGGCTTCTTGACTTGCGTCAACAGCGCGAGCGAGGACGAGATTTCGGATGGTTTCATTGGTGGCCTCCATGACGGGCGACCGAAGAACCTCTCTCCCGGCTTCCTAACCCGTCACACCACCCCCACCACCCTCTTCCTCTTCCGGCGGTCGCCCAGACTCATGCCGCAACCGACCGATCCGGATTACCGGTTGTCCCGTTCGTGTTTCCAGCCATCGTTGTTCTGCACCAACACATCGACAGCCTGGCCACCCGGTTTGCCAAGCATGGTCGCGATCTGAGGAAAGACCGAAGCAATCGTCGGCTCGTTCGCCCAAGGCGCGACATTTTTCAACGCATAGTCAAAGGTAACCCGCATGGTCTTCAAGCCCGCCGCGTCGGCCGGGACAGTCATAACATCGATTTTTTGAATATCGCGCTTGGCGAAGCAAATGTCGGTTCCGCCCAGGAATTTGTCGGCACCCGGGTGCAGGGCGCTTTTACCCGCCGGCGTCACCGTGTAGCGGGTGCCGGTGACGACGATCAGACCGGCCTTGGTCAAGGCCTCCATCGTCCCCTTGAGGTAAGTGACATTGGCGATCTCAACCGGGAATCCGATCGCCATCGACGCGCAAACCGGATGCGCGTCGTAATAGTCTTGAAGCGTCCGCCTGGCCTGACTTTCCGTCAGTGTTTGCCTGTCATCGCAGGCGGAAAGAACAAAAAGCGCAATCAGGCAGACTGATAATTTGCCAACTACGGTCATCCGAACCTCCTGCTGTTTCGTGGCGAGCATTCTGATCGAATGCAGCCTCTGTCGAACGGGATGCGGGAACCTCTCCCGCCACTCAGTTCGTTTCACAGAAACCATCCTCCCCTCTCGCTCTCACCCCCGGCTCAGCCGAGAAGTTCCCGGTACCCACCGCACACCATCTTTTCGGCGCCACGGATAAGGCGCTGGATGCGCAGACGCAGGTAATCCGATCGGCCAGACCAGTCCTCGCGAACCGTTCTCTCGGTGAATATCCCCGCCGCGATGCCCCGATGGCTGGCTCCGGCACGCATGCCATCCAGGGCGCGAAGCTGCAAAACCCAGCGCGTGGCGCGACGTTCGGGTGGAGAGAGGTGGTGCGGCAAGCGTCCTTGCCGCCAAAGATGACCGAGGCGCTGAAGAACCAGAGCCTTTGCTTCGATCTGTTGAAAGCCGGACAGCAAATAGCGGAACCGGACCGGTCCATCGAGCACACTGCCCGCCGTCACGGCGAGTTGAAGATGCCGCTGGCCATCACTGAACAGAAGATGCTCGGCGCCAGGCAAGCGCAAGACGGTGGTCAAATGGGCAAGCCGGCGGGCGTCGAAAGTATCTTCGCACTCTGCCATCGCTGGCTCGACGTCGAGTGCGAGAACGGAGGAACAGACGGATGGACTCCAGAAGACGCCTTCGCTCCCGGCGAAATAGCACCCCCAACGCGCGGCCAGGGGAGCATCCGATAAGGTGATGACGCGCGGTTCCGTCACGACGTGGACCGACGATCTCGGCATGGCGGCGACAAACTCGGGATTTCGCCGCAGCCATTCCCAGGCCCAACCGACGCGGTCGAGTTTCAGCAATGGCTGATAGCTGGACGGATCGCGCCAATCGGCGCGGGGATTGATCCCGGACGGGACTGCCATTTCCTCCGACATCGGCGCTCTCCTCCCGGCAAACCACGCGGGATGGAAATCCGCGCGGACGTTCGACTTGCCAGTGCCGGACAGTGGGCCAAAGCGCCCCGATTCTCACGCCATCCGAGGGAAGAACAACACCGGCGATATCGATTATTATCGATAGATGAACCAGCGGTTGCTTCCATAATTTTGGGGACATTGTCAGAAAATTGGTGAAATCTAAAATATAAATCTCGACGCTTCACGACTTCTCGCACAAACACATAACATATATTTTTATCTATACGTAAATATCACGGCGTAATCAGAGATATCACAAACATCTCGCAGATTTATCACATAGACTTATTTTTTCATCGAAATATCCTACTCGCGTGAGACGTGTTCTTTCTCATGCAGGGGGGAGTTTCCGCCGTGACCAAGACCTCACTGATCGATTTTTTCGCCAATATTGTGCCCCGCTCCATTTCGGTGAGCAAACGCGTCGCCCACGATGGACTGGTCGTTTGCCGTCATGCAGCATCAGCCAATCCAGGGACCTGGATGGGCGCTGCGCAAGTCACGCTGGTGGTGCATGAAGGCGCGCCGTTCGAACTTGCCTGGCGCCCATCAGAAAGAAGGCAGGCGGAAAAGCATATCGTCGCCAGCGGGCAATTCCACGTCACGCCGGCCCATGAACCGGTTCATGTCGCGTGGCGGGGAACGCAGCGCGCCCTCACCATTGCGTTGACCGATTCCTTCATCCGGAAAGCCATCGGCGAGCCCTTCGACGGTAAGCTTCCGGAATTGCGCCCAAGGGTGGCATTGCATGATCCGGAAACCGAGAAACTGGTGGCCGCCATGCGTCGTGACATGGATCTGGACGACCGGTACAGCCGGCTGTGCCTTGACCATGTCGGCGCGATGTTGGCGCTGCGGCTGTTCACTGCCTATGGCGAGGGAGTCAAATCTTTGCCGGTGATCCGCGGCGGGCTGGGCGCGTCTTGCCAACGACGACTGCTCGATTATATCGAGGCGCATTTGACCGAGGAGATCGGCCTCGACCAATTGGCGCAAGAAGCCGGCCTCAGCCCCTATCACTTCAGCAAGGCGTTCAAAACCAGCCTCGGCGTACCGCCGTGGCGGTACGTCACCGAACGGCGTATCCACAGGGCGAAGGAATTGCTCCTGGACGGATGCCGCTCGATCACCGAGATCGCGCATGATCTGGGTTTTTCCAGTCATAGCCATTTCACCGACGTGTTCCGAAAGACAACGGGCCGTCCGCCTTCGCATTTTAGAGGCATTGAACGCCGATGAAGCCGTTCAATTCTTAATCCGTTAAAATGCCAACGATCGCCTCGCTTGAACGTGTTACCGAAACCTTCATTTTTCCGGATCACACTGGCACGAACAAGATCCGAAGAACGAGGACGGTGGACATATGATCAAGCGACGATGGCATATCGCCGGATCGGTTCTCGTCCTCGGTTTCCAGCTTGCCGGCTGCGGTCTGACGAACGATGTCCCCAAACCTGCAACATCGAAACCGGTGGTGGCCAAACCGGCCGAGGATCCAGCGAAATCCCAGCGGCATCCGCCCATGGCGGTAACAAAGCCGGCAAAGCCCGCCTCTCCTGACGAATTGATCGGCCTGGACGAAAGCGGCGTCCGCAAGTTTCTCGGTTCACCGGCCGAAACGCGAAACGATAATGCGGCTCGCATCCTTTCCTATCGTCGTTCGGTCGGCTGTAGCCTCGATGTGATTTTTTTCATGGATCTAAAAGCCGGCGATCTGCGCGTCCTCAGCTATCAATGGAACAGCGACGGCGCCCGGTCGCGCGACGCCGCCAGCTGTTATGCCGAATTGCGTGTGACGTCATGAACGCATCCGTCAACACGCGTCTGGTCCTGGTTGATGACGACGACATGTTGCGCGGCGTTCTGGCCGGCAATCTGGCGGAGGCCGGCTACCTGGTTCGGCAGTTCGGCGATCCGGTCGAAGCGCTGGCTTTCCTCGAAAAGGCCGGAAACAGTGCCGACTTATTGATCCTTGACTGGCGCATGCCGGTGATGACCGGTCTTGATCTGCTGAAACGCCTGCGAGCCGGTGGCATCGATATCGCGGCGCTGTTTTTCACGTCGTACAACGACACCCTCTTCGAAGAAGCGGCGCTGACCTGGGGGGCGGTCGACTTCATCGACAAGACCCGCAGTTTTGCCATCTTGCGCAAACGAATTGAAATGATCCTCGGCCGCACTGTCCAGACCGACACAGGGGCGTTGCCGCTCCACTGCGGCTCGCTCATCCTCGATGCCGGCTCCCATGGCGTGCAATGGCGGGGACACGAGATCGACCTGACCTTCGGTGAGTTCCGGGTCGTTTCCGTACTGGCGCAGGCCGGCCGCGACGTTACCTATCGCGAAATTTACGATGCGCTGCGCGGAGAGAATTTCATCGCTGGCGATGGCGCCGAGGGCTATCGCACCAATGTCCGCGCACTGATCAAGCGGTTGCGGGAAAAGTTCACGGCGGCGGATCCATCGTTCGGCGCGATCGCCAATTATCCCGGATTCGGTTACCGCTGGATCGAAGGTCCGTCGCGTGACTAGATTTTTGCGACTGATCAGCCGATCCCTGACGGGCAAATTCATCGTTCTGGCCGCGATGTTCATGATCGTGCCCGCCATTCTCTATGTGAAATTCGCCGCAGCCGATGCCGAGAGGCAGGATTTTCTGCTGCGGAGCCTGCAGATGGAAGGGCGCCATGCGGCCGAGGCATTCGAGCCGATCTTAAACAAAGCCGATGGCAAGTCACTGCTCGACGCGGCCAAAATGGTTCAGAATTTCGCCAACGATCAAGTGCGTATCAAACTTCTGTTGCGGCCGTCGGGACGAAGCGACTCCTTCTTTCTGGTCGCCGCCAGCCCGGCGATCGCAACGACGGATCTGGATCGGGAACGTCAACGGCTGGGCGATACCGGGATTTTGTCACGCCTCGACGAAAGTTGCGCCGGGACCAGGCCTCTGGCCGTTCATTACGCCGCGTCATCGGGAAAGGACGAACTGCTGACGTCGATATCGCCGCTGCACACGAACGCGGGCTGTTGGGTGATCATCACCTCCTACGGATTCGACGATCTTGCCGGATCATCATTGGCACGGCCGTTTTCCGAAGCTCCCGAAGTCCGCCTGGCGATGCTGCTTTACGCGGCGATCGTCCTGCTGACAGTGATGGCCGTGGTCGGCACCTTGGTGGATCTGCGCTCTTTCACAAGATTGGCCCGGCGGATCAGGCAAGGCGGCCGGGAAGGCGCCGAAACTTTCGCCAAAGTCACCGCCATACCCGAATTGATACCGGTGGCGGGAGAATTCGACCGCATGGTCGGCACGCTCAACGCTTCAGCCCGTGCCATGCGCGAAGCGGCCGAGGACAATGTGCATGCCTTCAAGGGACCGATCGCCGCCATGACCCAATCGATCGAACCCTTGCGGCTTCCCATCGGCGACGATCCCCGCGCCCGACAGGCGCTGGAGGTCATCGAGCAGGCCCTGGACCGGCTCACCGATCTGGTGCAAGGGGTCCGGCGCCTTGACGAAACGGCGGCGGATCTGATCAACGCCCGTTTGCAAAACGTCGACCTTGCGCGGTTGACCCGGGACATGGCCGACGCTTTTCAGCGGGTTCACAGTTCCCGCGGGATTCATGTCACGGCGAAAGAGATCGGAAAAGCATGGGTGGCGGCCACCGAGGACAGCCTTGAAACAGTCTTGGAAAATCTTCTGGACAATGCCGTCGGCTTTTCGCCCCAAGGCGGCACGGTGACGATGACCGTGACCACGGTGGCATCCATGGTCCGGTTGATCGTCGAAGATGAAGGCCCCGGCGTGCCGGCCGATCAGTTGGAGTCGATCTTCCGACGAAACTTTTCCTCCCGCCCTACCGAAGGGAGGTCGAAACAGATGGAAACAGCCCATTTCGGAATTGGTCTGGCAATTGTCCGCCGAACGGTCGAAATTCTCGGCGGTCATATCCGTGCCGAAAATCGCCTCAAAGGGGGCTTGCGGATCATGATAGATTTTCCGGCGGCGTGAAAGCCGCAGCCAATCAGCCCCCGGAGGGAGAGGTGACGATGACCGAACTTGATCCCGATGTTGCCGACGAGGCGCCCTCGGCTGAGGTCATTACCCTCTACGACGAACAAAATTTCGTCACCTATGTGTGGGGTCATCGGAATCCGCACCACGTGCGAAACGCTGGTTCATCTGCATATTTTCACGATGGATTATCTGCCGTGCCACGTCGTCGTCTCCTCTGGCTTCAATTCGATGAGGAAACGCGGCGGGAAAGTCTGGTTCGTCACCAAATCGCCTCGAAACCGTCCAAGATTAAATCCGATCCTTGCTTGGCCAAGATTTGAGCGCTTAACTGGCCCATCCTCTTGAAAATCGTCCACCATTGAAAACTCGATCCACATGATTCAGACAATTGACAATTCCTCTTCGGGGACCACGCAGGGTGTGAAGTGTCGGCGGCACCGCGGTGACATTATGTCTCCCGAAAAGCGCAGTGCCGTCATGGCCAAAATCAAGGGGAAAAACACCGGCCCGGAGAAAGCCGTGGCAGCCGCCATGGCTGCGTTTGGACTGGAGTGGGAAAGCCACGCCCCTGATCTTCCTGGACGTCCGGATCTTGTGTTTCGCGGTGCCGTGGTCGCAGTGTTTGTCGATGGCGACTTTTGGCATGGATGGCGCTTTAAGGAATGGCGCGACAAGCTGTCCGAAAAATGGGAGGCCAAGATCAGCGCCACCTGTCGAAGAAATGCGCGGAATCGAAAGGAGCTAAAGGCTATCGGCTGGACAGTGGTGCGACTTTGGGAGCACGACGTGACGAGTGACTTAAATCGCTGCTCCGGCCGCATCATTCGCGCTCTGAAAAAGAATTCATCTGCCAGACTGTCTAAATGAATACACGCAGACTAGCGTTTGAGACCTTTACGGGGTACAAAAATCCTTATGAGAACGCTTGATCTATTTTGCGGCGGTGGTGGCAGTGGCTGGGGGGCTTCGGCCGCTGGCGCGGAGATTGTTTGCGGCGTCGATGGCTGGGAAATTGCCGCAAGGACGTATCAGGCCAACTTTCCTGGCGCCAGAGCCCTGCATGTCACCCTGGACGAAGAATCAACGTCGACGACTCTCGGCGAAGAACTGGGGAATATTGACCTTATTCTGGCGTCACCCGAATGCACGAATCATACGTGCGCAAAGGGGAGTGCGCCACGCGATGAGACAAGCAAGCGCACAGCGCGCTATATTCTCAGTTTTGCTCGTGAACTTTCGCCGCGCTGGATGGTCCTGGAAAATGTAATTCAGATGCGAAGCTGGGATGGCTACGATCTGCTGATCTCCGAACTTGGGCACTTCGGCTATCATGTTCGTTCGCAGGTGCTCGATTCTGCGGATTTCGGGGTGGCCCAAACACGCCGTCGCCTGTTTCTTCTGTGTGACCGGAACCGCATGCCTGACGAAGTTGTAACCCCGAAAAGCGGGTTCGTACCGGCCAGGACAGTCCTCGATCCTGCTGGAACTTGGAACTCGCGCCCCCTTTACACTCCAAATCGGGCCGTCGATACGTTAGCCCGTGCAGAACGGGCGATCGCTGCCCTGGGACGAAGAGAGCCATTCCTCATAGTCTACTATGGCTCCGACGGAAGCGGCGGCTGGCAACCGCTTGATCGCCCCTTACGAACTCTGACTACCCTAGATCGTTTTGGCCTCGTGACCTGGGACGATGACACGCCGTTGTTGCGAATGCTTCAGGTGCCGGAACTCCAGCGCGCGATGGGATTCGACCGCAGTTTCGCGCTCAATCACGGTTCAAGGCGGGACAAGGTTCGGCTTCTTGGCAATGGCGTGTGTCCGCCAGTGATGGAAGCGGTTGTGCGAACACTCGCCAGGACGACGGCGCTGTCGGTCGCGGCTGAATAGCTCCGTTACTTGGTGGTAGTTGTATTGGGGAATACATCGATCATTGATCTGACTATCTCTCAACCCTGGCTTTATGGGCATTTGTGACGTGGGTGTTGAACGGAACATGCAATGACTGACACCAGTCCGTCTTCCGGCATGGAGCTTCCTCCGGTCGCTTCCATGCTCATGCAGTCGTTGCGCTCGGTTGGCTACACCACCGCCGCTGCACTGGCCGATCTTGTCGACAACAGCATCGCCGCCCAGGCACATAATGTCCGAATTTGCGCATCCATGGCGTTCAACCCCTTTGTGGCTATTGTGGACGACGGGAACGGTATGGACGAGCCAACCCTGGTATCGGCGATGCGGTTTGGAAGCCGGGACCCGCGCGATCTGCGCCAGGGCAGAGACCTGGGTCGCTTCGGACTGGGGCTAAAGACGGCGTCGTTGTCGCAATGCCGCCGCCTTACCGTGGCATCGTTGCAGGACGGGAGGCTCTCCGTTGCCCGTTGGGATCTTGACGATTGTGATCGCCGTGGCACCTGGTGGCTGGAGCGACCAAATCCCGACGAACTGCCGAGAGAACCCCTGGAAATACTGAAGACACATGACCGGGGAACCGCGGTAATCTGGGAGAAGCTGGACCGCCTCGAATCTGCCGGTGGCGAACAGGCGGTGCTTGATGCAGCTGACCATCTCGCTCTTGTGTTCCACCGGTTCTTGGCTGGTGAATTCGTCGGGTCGTTCACGATTTCACTGAATGAACGTCCCCTGGAAGTGATCGATCCTTTCCTTGAGGGGCACGTCCGCGGCCAGGCACTGCACACCGAATCCATTCCCATAGATGGTGAGGCGATCAGGATTTCTCCGTTTGTCCTGCCATTCCCGGCACGCCTTAAACCGGGGGACCTTGATCGCGCCGGCGGCCGGGACAGCCTGAAGACGGCGCACGGATTCTACATTTATCGGGGGGGCCGGCTGGTGGTGCCCGGCGGCTGGTTCAGGATCCTGCCCGCTGACGACTTGATCCGGCTGGCTCGCATCCGCGTTGATGTCCCTGTCGAACTTGATCATCTGTGGAAAATTGATATCCGCAAGGCCATCGCCGAACCGCCGCCGGCACTCCGCCCTCATCTCAAACGGATCGTTGGTGCGGTCGCCATGCGCAGCAGGAAAGTCTACACGCACAAAGGGATTCCTGCAGACGACGCGGAGAGAGTGCAGGTCTGGAAACGGCACGAATTGAGAGACCTTGGTGCAGCATGGCGAATCAATCGCGAGCATCCCATGATTCAGGCGGTTCTCGCGAGCGAACCCGCCGCGATGGATGCAGCGCCATTGCTGAAGCTTCTCGAAGACACGCTGCCAATCCATGATATTCACATTCACACGGCCAATGATCAACCCGTTGCCGAGGCCGAAATCCCCTCCGAGGCGGAACTGGAATCCATGGCGACGCGTTTGATGGCGGCCTTCACAAACATGCCGGACGTCACTTCGAGGATACTGGAAAGACTGCCCGTCATGGAGCCGTTCAGCAGAAACGCCGAAGCGGCGCAAAGGATCCAGGAGAAGCTTCGCAAATGACCTTGGACAGCTCCCCCGAAGGACTTGCCAGGATGGCTTCCCAGGGATTGCGCATCGACCCGCCTCCCACGGAAGCCGAAATCGATGACGTTCTCAACAGGCTGGCGGTCGCCTTTGGCGCTGCTCCGGAGGCTGTTTTGGATGCCCGCAAACTCCTGCACGCACGCTTTTCCATTCGGATGGAGATGGGCCAGACGATCAAGAACGAGCATGTCCCATGGCTCGCTGCTCGCCGCATGGAGATCGACCCGTTTTATTGGACAAGATACCATCAACTTCTGATGCGGAGCGGCTGGTCACCACTTGTGGCGGGGACGCTTGACCGTGCCATGGATGAACTGCTCGACCTGCTTGGCGATCCGGTTGCACCCGGAACCTGGGGACGACGTGGGCTTGTGGTTGGAGACGTCCAATCCGGCAAAACGGCGTCCTACGCTGCACTCATCTGCAAGGCTGCGGATGCCGGTTATCGCATGGTAATTCTTCTCACCGGCACCCTGGAAAACGTGCGCAGGCAGACCCAGGAAAGGCTCGATGCGGCATTCGTCGGCCTGGACAGCCGGGACTTCCTCGCACGCGGACAACTGAAGCACAAGACGCCGATTGGCGTCGGCCATATTGACGGCCGGCGGTTCGGGGTTGTCTTTACATCCGGCGACAATGATTTCCGCAAGACAACCGCGACGGCGCTAAACATCACGCTTGACGCGATCAGCGAGCCGGTCCTGGTGGTCACCAAGAAAAACAAAAGAATCCTCAACAGCCTGGCCGGATGGCTGCGAGCCCGTAATGCCGACCGCGAAGGGCATATCGACCTGCCACTCCTGATGATCGACGACGAGGCCGACAACGCCTCAATCAACACGCGCAAGAATCCGGACGAAACGACCGCAATCAACGCGGCCATTCGCGATCTGCTTGGCCTGTTCACGCGTTCCAGCTACGTCGGCTTCACGGCCACGCCATTCGCAAACATCTTTATCGATCCGAATTCGACGGGCGAGATGCTTGGCGACGACTTGTTTCCTAGAGACTTCATCCACCTTCTGGAGCCGCCAACAAATTATGTTGGCATGGATGCGATCTTTTCGGCCGTCGATCCAGAGCAATTGGATTCAGGTGAGGATGAGGCTCGGCTGGCTGGCCTTCGTACAATCAAGGATGCCGACGAGTGGGTGCCGGTTGACCACAAATCCGACCATGTCGTCGGCGACTTTCCGGACTCGCTGCTATGCGCATTGCGATGCTTCCTGCTTTCCTGCGCAGTTCGGGATCTTCGTGCGACGCGAGGTGTCGATGGACGTGAAAAAGGCATTCACCGTTCCATGCTGGTCAACGTTTCCCGCTTTACCGCCGTCCAGAATCAGGTTGCAAGCCAGATCCATGTCGAACTGGAACGCATCAGGCAGCAGATCCGACTGTACGGCAGATTGGCCCCATACCAGGCGGCGACCCGATCACCCGAGATCGAGACGCTTCAGCAGGTCTTTTCGGAGGAATTTGCGAACGTGGATTTCGACTGGCCAGATATTCTGGCCATTCTCCACGAAGCTATTTCTCCGATAAAAGTCCAGCCCGTCAATCAGGGCACCGGGGCCGCCAGCCTTGACTATCGCGTAACGGATATGCCACCCGGCGTGCGCGTCATCGCCGTTGGAGGCAACAGCCTGTCCCGTGGACTCACCATCGAAGGTTTGAACGTCAGCTATTTTCTGCGCAACACGAAAGCATACGACACGTTGCTTCAGATGGGGCGATGGTTTGGATACCGCGATGGCTATCTCGATTTGTGCCGGGTATGGCTGTCCGCCGATGCCGAAGGGTGGTACCGGCACGTCACCAGCGCAACCAACGAACTGAAGCGCGATTTTACAAGAATGCGGCGGCAGCGAGCCACTCCCGTGGAGTTCGGTCTTCGGGTCCGCACTCATCCGGATACGCTGCTGATCACGGCTCGCAACAAAATGGCCTCCGGACGCAACGTCGTCGGCGAGGTCAGGGACATCTCCCTTTCCGGACGTGGAATCGAGACAGCGCGCCTGTATTCAGATCAGAATAGGAACGAGGAAAACTACAGGATAGTCGATCGCTTCCTGTCCGATCTGGTCAATGAACGTGGGACAGCAACGGACTCCCCAAATGGCAACGCTCTTTTGTGGCGGTCGGTCCCTGCCATGATGATAGGAAAATTGCTATCGGATTTCCTCGTCCACCCCTTGAACCATGATTTCCAAGGTGATGCGATCGCCGAATTTCTGGCGGAAGCGATCGAGCGCGGTGATCCGCAATTGTCGACCTGGTCTGTCGCACTGCCGACCAAAGGCGAAAAAGGACCAGTCGGGCCGCCCCTGATGTCCGGCATCCAGATTGACGCCAAGAAACGGCTTGTTCTTCTGAGACAGACGCCGAGGTCCCTGCTGGTCTCGGGCAGCAAGGCACGTGTGGGGAGCCGCGGGGATGTCCGACATGGGTTGCTCCCTGAGCAGATTCTGGCAGTGATCGATCAGGAAAGGAAGGAAAACCCCGACATCAAGGAGATCCCCGAGGATGCCTTCCGGGCTGCGATGCAAACTCCGCTGCTTGTCGTCTACCTGCTGCGCGGAGTTGAGCGGGAACGGAAGGGCGCACAGGAGACGGACTATAAGGACGGGCTGGTTCTTCCCGCCCTTGCCCTCCACTTCCCGGGCATAAAAGATCCCACTGCATCCAAGCGGTACGTCAGTTATCGCCTGAATCGGGTGGCGCAGGAAGAATTGGAACTCGACGGGGATGACATGGAAGACGATGCCGACGAGGATTGAAGAACATTGGGGCGCGTTGCGTACCGAGACTACGGGAGCACAGCGTCGGGTCGACGCAACGCATCCACTCGACCTGTACGCTGACTTCGAGCACCCGGACAAGCCGGGGCTAATGTTGATTTGTCAAACGCGTCCACCGGAGGTGGCGTCACTCAAGGCGATAGGGATTGAATGTCGTCAGCGACACGACGGACGATGGTCTATCCGGATTCTCCTTCTTGAGCCGAAGCTCCTGTCCGTGTTTGCGGAACTCTGCCATGACATCATCGAGTTTACGCGAGATGGAGTCGATCCCAGCCGGGCTGGAGGCGTCGTCCTGTCCCGGATCGATCGGTGGCGCTCACTGATGCAAGCGCAACCGGGGGGACTAAGTCGATCCGAATTAAGGGGGCTGATTGGAGAGCTTCTGGTACTGGAGACTCGGCTAATTCCGACACTTGGAGAGGACGAGGCGGTCAGGGCGTGGACCGGACCGCTTGGAACCGCCCAGGACTTTCGACTGCCCGACGGCCAGAAGGTCGAGGTCAAGGCTCTCGATCGCGATGCCGACCAAGTACACATCAATGGATTGGGCCAACTGGATGGCTACGGTGATCCTCTGCTGCTCGCGGCCGTCAGACTGGAGGAAACCGGCCACGATGCCGTCGACGCCATCACTGCATCACTTCTGGTCAATCGGATAAGGGTAAAGTTGGCAGAATCCCCGGCTGCACTTCATTCATTCGAAGCATTGCTTCGCTTCGCCGGATGGGATGATAGTGCGGACACAAACGATGTCGTGGTGCGAATGATACGGATCGACATTCATGACGTCGAAGGGAACTTCCCCCGCCTTACGGCAGCGACAGTCCCAGCGGGCGTTGCCGATGCATCGTACGTCATTGTTCTTCCTTCCCTGGAGGTGGCAGTACCGTGACTGAAGAAGAATATCGTGCCGACCTTCTTTCTGCCGCGGCGTCCCGAGCCGAAGTGCAGGCGTGCGGCGAGAGAGAAGCGTTTGTCACGGAGACCCTAGAACGTTTGCGAGACGCTGGGGAGGTTCCGGACTCGGAGCCTTGCGGCGAAACACTCACCGGACAACGTGGGCGCAAGATCGAAATCGATGCCTGGTCGGAGGATGATGCCGACAACTCCCTTCATCTTTTCGTTGCGATGCATGACGGTCGGGCACAATTCCCCGACAGTATTACGCTGACGGAAGCGCGGGACCAGGGCTTTAACAGGCTTCTTGGCTTGTTTGAGCAGGCTCGGGAAGGGTGGCTCACCGCCAATATTGAAGAGAGCCGCCCGCTTTGGGCGTTGGCCCGTCAGATCCAAACAGCACCACTGCCAGCCGCATTGCGCCTCCATGTGGTAACCGACCGGCCGGTCAGCGAACGCTTGCGGGAAATTTCACCTGCCGAAACGCGAGAGAAGGTGCGGGTTACATTTCAGATCTGGGATCTGACACGTCTTAAACGAATTCATGACGCACAAAATGTCCGTGATGACCTGATTGTGGATTTCTCCAACCTGCCAGGCGGCGGGCTGCCTGTACTACCCGCTGCATTGGGCTCGGACAAATATGAGGGTTACCTTGCCGTGATCCCCGGTGAGGTACTCGCTGATTTGTACATCCGACACGGCAGTCGATTGCTGGAAGGCAATGTACGAACGTTTCTTGGACGCAGCAAAAAAGTGAACAAGGGAATTCTTTCAACCGCAACCACCGAGCCGGGCAAGTTCTTCGCATTCAACAATGGCATCGCGGCCACGGCGGCAGAGGTGACGACAATTCGCAGCCCCGAGGGATTGCTGATGCTCCAAACGGCCACCGACCTGCAGATCGTGAATGGTGCCCAGACGACGGCAGTGCTTGCGGCTGCGGCACGCGACAAGACCCTTTTACATGAAACGGCATTCGTGCCAATGAAACTGTCCGTGGTGGCGCCGGCCGTAAGTGTCGATTTGATTCCGGAAATTTCCCGCTACGCAAACAGCCAGAATGGCGTGCGGCCAAGCGACTTTTTCGCAAACCACCAGTTTCACCGCCGGATGGAAGAAGCATCCCGTCGCATACTGGCTCCAGGGAAGGTTGGTTCCCAGATCCAGACCCACTGGTACTACGAGCGTGCCCGGGGCCAGCATCTCAATGATCAGGCGGTCATGACCGCACCAAAACGCAACCAATTCCTTTTGATCAACCCGCGCAATCAACTGATAACCAAGACTGACCTTGCCAAAGTGGAGTGTTGTTTCAACCTGGAACCGGACGTCGCCTGCAAGGGTGCAGAAAAAGCCTTCACCGCCTTCGCTGATCGAATCACTAAGGAATGGGTCGAGGAATCGAAACGTGCTGTCTATGGTGACGATTGGTTTAAGGCCGCGGTTGGAAGAGTGATCCTGTTCCGATCAACAGAGGCAATCGTCTCTAGGGCGCCGTGGTATGAGGGCGGCTATCGCGCACAGATTGTTGCCTATACCTGCGCAAGGTTGGCGTGGTTGGCATTGGAGCAACCTGAAAGCGGAGGATTAGATTATCTTGGCGTTTGGAACCAACAGGCTGCTGGTGATGAACTGGAGCGTCAGATCGAACAGATTGGCGAGACCATGGCCGGGATCCTACGAGCACCGCCCCTTGCAGGCCAAAACATAGGGGAATGGGCCAAGCAACAGGCCTGCCGAAAGATAGCGTTGGAAACCCCGGTTGCCCAGATTGACGGATTTGAATACTGGGTCATTTCGGGCGATGATCAACGCGCCAACAAGCGCCAACAGAGGGCGACCGGCCGCATTGATAACGGACTAAACACGCTCCAACAGGTCATGAATCACGATTCGGGGTATTGGGAAGCTCTGCGGAAATACGGCCGAACGAAGGGGATACTTTTACCTGATGACGAGAAGGCACTTGTCCCGGCTTGTCAAATGCCAGGGAAGATACCGACCGACCGTCAGGCAGCACGGCTACTACAATTGGTTGATCGCGCGGAGAGCATTGGCTGGAGCGCTGGGCAATGATGCGGCTTCGATGGCGCACATAGGTGCTGATTGTCCATCAAATACTGACTACTTCGCGGAGATGCGGACAATGACCGAACTTGATCTCGACGTTGTCGACGAAGCACCCTCGGCTGAGGCCATCACGCCCTATGACGAACAGCATTTCGTCACCTATGTCCGCCTGCTGGATGCCGCCGCCGATAATGCCGACTGGCGGGAAGTGGCGCGGATCGTCCTGCACCGAGATCCGGTGGCCGAACCGGAGCGTAGCCGGCGCTGTTGGGAGGATCATCTGCGGCGGGCAAAGTGGATGACCGAGCATGGTTACGGCCACCTGCTGGCCGGCCGGTGAGCGTCCCAAATGCGATCTCTTCCGTTACCTATGTGTTACCTGGAGGCATTTTTGATGCCGCAGCCCAAGAATCAGAAACGCCGCTAAGCTGTTGACTTAGCAGCGTTTTTTCTGGTTGCGGGGGCAGGATTTGAACCTGCGGCCTTCAGGTTATGAGCCTGACGAGCTACCGGACTGCTCCACCCCGCGGAAACTATTTGACCCTCCGACACTTGGCCGGAGGGTCGTTACCATTGTGAGAGTGTGGCTGGATCTTGGAAGACCTGGCGCCGCCCTACTCTCCCATGCCTTAAGACATAGTACCATTGGCGCAGAGGGTTTTCACGGCCGAGTTCGGGATGGGATCGGGTGTAGGCCCCTCGC
>Ga0116226_10000141_pt1 | contig 54936 bp, 52 predicted proteins | sample S1TSphfallax_FD_89692 | JGI IMG/M metagenome (GOLD analysis project Ga0116226, IMG submission 89692) | Host-associated microbial communities from peat moss isolated from Minnesota, USA - S1T2_Fa - Sphagnum fallax MG | ecosystem: Host-associated > Plants > Peat moss > Unclassified | place: USA... | reverse complement strand
GCGATGACCGAAGGCGGGCGATGACCGAAGGCGGGCGCCGCCTGTCACACATCATCCTGTTCGAGCGGCATCCCGGCTGGCGCAGGCAAAAAATGGCGCCCCGCTCAAAAATAATGATCGAATATGGGTTTCTGGGCGGCAGATCGACCCGACACCCGCACGGCACGGCCTGAGATCATTAATCAAACAGATATATAACATTAATTTACTGAAAATTATCTATTAAATTTGACGACAAATCGGCACGATATACCGAGAAGCTGTGGCGCCCCGTGCATTGCGGCGTCATTCGATTGCGAAAAGGAATAATTACGATGAGCCTTGGTAATGTTGACCAGCTCATGTCGACTTTGCGGGATACCATTGTCGGCACCGTCCGCCGTGACGGACCCGATCTGTCGGCGCGTCAGTTCAGCATATTTCTGATCTGCTATCTCGAGGACGGTCCCCACACCGTCCGCGGATTGGCCCAGCAGCTCGAAATATCCAAGCCCGCCATCAGCCGCTCGCTGGATCGGCTGGCCGAACTCGGCCTGACCAAGCGCGGTCCCGATCCTCGTGATCGCCGGAGCGTGCTGGTGCGCCGCACGCGACCGGGCGCGCTGTTCCTCGCCGACCTGCGCCGCCTGCTGGCCGCTGGACAAAAATCCCGCATGCCAGCGATCCAGGCGACCGAAACGGCGACACTGCACAGTATCGCCGTTTAGCAGATTTGATTTGGTCGGGCGCTTCCCCGACGCTTGGGTGTGGGCGTCGGGATCGCCCCCTACAGCCGAACTCGATCACCCGCTGATCGTCTCATGCGGTGATGGTGTCGATTTCAGCCAGCTCCTCGGCTGATAATTTCCAATCACCGGCCTTCACATTCTGCTCAAGCTGTTCCGGCTTGGTGGCGCCGGCAATCACGCTGGCGACCGGCGCCTGACCCAGCAGCCAGCTGAATGCCAACTCAACCGGGGTGCGGCCGCGCGCCTCGGCAAAATCCAGCAGCTTCTCGCTGGTCGCCCAGTTCTTGTCGGTCAGATAGCGATCCGCCAGGCGCTGCGTCTTGGTCAGGCGCGCATCCGCGGGCATCGGCGCGTTGCGACGATATTTGCCGGTCAGCAAGCCACTGGCGAGCGGAAAATACGGCAGCAGGCCAAGACCATATGTGCGCATCGCCGGCATCAGATCGCGCTCGGCGTCACGCACCAACAACGAATATTCATCCTGGCATGATACGAACGGATTGAGCCCCTCGGTCTTGGCCGTCCACTGCGCCTGTACCATTTGCCAGGCCACCATGTTGGACACACCGATATAGCGCACCTTGCCGGCGCGAACGAGGTCGTCCAGCGCCCGCAGCGTCTCGTCGATCGGGGTTAGAGGGTCCGGCTGGTGCATCTGATACAAATCCAGCCAGTCGGTGCGCAGCCGTTTCAGGCTGGCCTCGACGGCGGTCATGATATAGCGGCGGCTGCCGCCCTGCATGGTGCCGTCGTCGCGCATCGGCATCCCGAATTTGCTGGCCAGCACAATCGATTTGCGACGGTCGCCGAGCACTTCGCCCATCGCCGTTTCAGAACCGCCCCGCTCGCCATAGACGTCGGCGGTATCGAACAAGGTGATGCCGAGATCGATCGCCTTGTGTACCACCTTGCGGGTGGCTTCGAGATCGATGCGGCCGCCGAAATTGTTGCAGCCGAGGCCAATGGCCGATACGCGCAGGCCGGACTGGCCGAGATTGCGGATTTCCACAGGACGCTCCATGAGTGACGAGAATGCGTTCGCCAACTCTCCGCCCATTCGCGTGTCGCGTCAAAAATGTGCCATCTCAGCCCTCTTGGTCACGGCTCCTTAACACCAGGGGTTCAAAGGGGCGCGGCCCCTTTACGGGTCTGGGCGGAGGTGGCCCAAGGTTCCGCTCGACCGCTTAGTCGAGTGGAATGGTCGCCGGAGGGAGCGCCCAGCCTTTCTCCCTTGCCTTGCAACGGCATCCCAGACGCAATCTCATTGATCAGCTTGCGGCTCATAGCGGCGCCAAAGCTGTGGAAATCATGCACCTCCATCACGAAGGTGCCGGTGCCCCCGGTGACATTGTCGCGATAATATTTGGCCAATCCGCCAGGCGGCTGGACATGGGCGAAGGTGTAGGACACCGGGTGATCATTGATGATCGCCAGGCCATTGATGGTCACACCCGCCTCGACCGCCTGATCGCGCGCCTCGGTGACCTCACGGCCATTATTGTTGGTGCCGTCGCCGCACACGTCGATCACCCGCCGCTGCGCCTCGAACCCGGCGGTGGCCAGGTTTTTCATGGCGAGGTCGATACCCGCGCTGATCGAGGTGCGGCCATAAAAGCTGCGCGGCACTGCCAGCAGGTGCTCGGCAAACGCCCGACCGCTGGCTTCGTCGCGGATCACGGTCCAGTCCAGTACCGTCTTCACCTCATAAGAGCCGGCGAACTCGACATAGCTGACGGCGATGGCGCCCACCGGACCACCTTTGATGGCGGCCAGCACGTCATGATCGACGAAGGCGTCGGCATAGCCGTGCTTTTCCAGGTCGAACTCGGAATCGTCGATGCTACGGGAGACGTCGGTCACCAGCACAAGTTCGAGATCGACCGGTTCGGCGGCCCGAGCGACCGACACAGTCATCAGCAACAGGAAGGCGGCGACCATCCACTGCATACCGCATGTTCCCGTATTCCGAAGCGGCAATGCAACCATGATCGTTGACTCCCGCCGCACGAGTCGGAATCAATGACGGGATGATGAGAACATATACAGAACAAAACCGATAGAGACAAACCATGACAACGCCGAGAACCGCCGTGCTGAACGGGCTGCGCGAGCGGCTGGGCTTGCACCATGCCGCCATGCCACATGGCGTGCTGCCGTTTGGCGATCCGCGCGTCGATGGCTGCCTGGCCGGTGGCGGCCTGGCGCTGGGGGCACTGCACGAGGTCACGGCCACCGGCATCGAGGCTGAGACCGGCACCATCGCGGCCGGCTTCATCGCCTGCCTGCTGGCCCACCTGCCCATCGCAAGACCGATATTCTGGATCGCGCCAAGCACCGACCTGTACGCGCCGGGATTGCTGAGCTTCGGGCTCGATCCCGCTCGGCTGATGCGGGTACAGACCCGTGACGACGCGGAAAGCCTGGCGGCGATGGAGGCGGTGCTGCGCGAGGGCGCGGCGAGCGCCGTCGTGGCCGAAGCTGGCCGCTTGCCGCGGATTGCGTCTCGTCGACTGCAGTTGGCCTGCCTGAAGCACGGCAGCACCGGCTTCCTGCTGCAGCGCTGGCCGCATGGCCGCAAGGCCGGCGTGGCGGAAGCCACCGCCTCGGTGACCCAATGGCGGCTGTCACCCGTGCCGAGTGCCGCCGAGCATCACGAACCCGGGGCACCGCGATGGCGGGTCGAGTTGCGGCATGCCAGAGGCGGCATGGAGGGGGCGTGGATCATGCAGGCGGGAGAGAGAGATGGCGCGCATCCTGTCCGTGTGGTTGCCGAACTGGCCGATCAGCCGGCTGCAGCGCCTGGGTATCGTCACGCCGGATAAGGCGTTCGCCACGCTGGAAAGCCGGCACGGGGTGCGCAGTCTGGTGGCGGTGTGCCCGCGCGCCGCGGCCCAAGGACTGCGTCCCGATCAGACGCTGGCGCAGGCGCGGGCGATCTGCCCGGCGCTGGAAGTGATCGAGGCCGATCCCGCAGCGGATGTGGCGGCCCTGGCGGCCCTGGCACGCTGGTGCGAACGCTGCACACCGCTGGCAGCCCCCGATCCGCCGGATGGGCTATGGCTGGACATTGCCGGTTGTGCCCAGGCATTCGGTGACGAAACGGGATTGGCGCAAACCTTGGCGGCGCGACTGGAGAGGGCCGGTATCCCCTGCCACATGAGCATCGCCGATAGCAGCGGGGCCGCCTGGGCGCTGGCCCGCGCGGCCACCCCACGCGGCGGCTGCACCATCATTCCCGCCGGCATGCCGACGGCCCAGCCCATCGCCCTGCTGCCGGTCGCGCTGCTGCGGCTGGAGGCGCGCGTGCTGGCTGGTCTGCGGCGCGTCGGACTGAAGACGATCGGCGAACTGGCGCGCCAGCCGCGCGGCGAGATTTCCGCACGGTTCGGCCCCCAGCCGATGCGCAGACTGGATGAGGCTATGGGCAGCGCCACGGCGGCGATCAGCTGGCCCCGCCTCCCCTGCCCTTGGTCCGAACGCCGCGTCTTTGCCGAGCCGATCGGCACGCCGGAGGATCTGCGACACGGGCTGGCGCTGCTGGCGGAAAATCTGTGCGCCCGGCTGGAGGCTGCCCAGCGCGGCGGCCACGGTTTTATCGCCAGTTTTTTCCGGGTCGATGCCGCGTGCATCCAGATCAGCATCGCGACCGCGCTGCCGGTGCGCGACGCCCGCTATGTGACAAAATTGCTGAGCGACAAATTGGAAATGGTCGATCCCGGTTTCGGCATCGACGCCATGCTGCTGGAAGCCGATCCGACAGCCCCGCTGCGCCCCCCACAAATGGCGTTGGGAGCAATGGCGTTGGGAGATCTGGCAACCGAAACCGATGGCAAACGGTTGGTGACCACGATCGACCAGCTCGCCAACCGGCTAGGGGCTGGGCGACTGTGGCGCGATGCCCCACAAGCAAGCCACGTGCCCGAACGGGCGGTACGCCGCATCCCACCACTGCCAGCCGGCGCACCAGCTTGGCTGACAGACCCCATGATCGATCGTCCGGTGCGTATGTTGCGCCGGCCAGAACCCATCGACGTCATTGCCTTGTTACCGGACGATCCGCCAATGCAGTTCAGTTGGCGCGGTGCCGCGCACCGGGTGCGCGCCGCCAGCGGCCCGGAGCGGATCGCCGCGGAATGGTGGCGCCGCACCCCTGACGACAGCCGCCGGGACAGCGATCTGCTGCGCGATTATTACCGACTGGAAGATAGCGCGGGCGCACGCTTCTGGGTGTTCCGCGCCGGGCTGGCCGGCACGCCGCGCTGGTTTCTACACGGGCTGTTTGGGTGAGAAGCGACGTCGCAAAGGCAAGCAGTCCGTCTTCAACTTCGCCGCTGCTGCCCGCTCAGCTCCGATCCGGCATACGGATCGAGTCGGCTCGATACCAGGGGGGCGAACAGCGCGATCCCGGCGACGATCAGATAGGCCATCGAGAAATCCCATGGCAACGGCCGGTCATGCCCATCGATCGCCACGGACGCCGCCAGGGCCGCCGCCGACACGCCGATGCCGAGCGTCAGCGCCATCTGCTGGAACGTCGTGTAGAAGCTGGTGGCGGCACTCATCCGCGGTCGCGGCACGTCGGCATAGGCGATGGTGTTATAAGCCATGAACTGCAACGATTGCAGGAAGCCCACCCCGATCAGCACGGCGTAGATCGCCAGGATCGGCCAGTCCGGGCGGAATGCCGCCGAGGTGCCCAACAGCAGGGTGGACATCAGCCCGACCCAGATCAGCGTGTTGCGGAAGCCCAGGCGACGCAGCAGCGTGGGGGCAGCGGGACGCATCAGCAGCGCGCCAATCGAGCCGGCAAAGGTGATAGTGCCACTGCGCGCGGGGGAGTCGCCAAAACCGAGCTGCAGCATCATCGGCAGCAGAAACGGCACAGCCCCGACAGCCACGCGCGACAGCGTGCCGCTGAGCAGCGACAGCCGGAAGGTCGGGATGCGCATCAGGCTGAAATCGAGGATCGGGTGGTTCTGATTGCGCGAATGACGCAGGTATAATAGTCCGCTGAGCACACCGATACCCAACAGTCCGATGGTGAGCAGGCCTGAGTCCACTCCACGGCTGCCGGTCTCGAGGCCGAAGATGAGGCAGGCCAGCGAGGTGCCGGACAGCACCAGGCCGAGCAGGTCGAATGGCACGCGGTCTGGCTCGCGCACCTCCTCGATATAGAGTGTCACGAGCACGATGCCGAGCGCGCCAACCGGCACGTTGATGTAGAAAATCCACTGCCAGGTCAGATAGGTGACGATGAAACCGCCCAATGGCGGCCCAAGGATGGGGCCGGCGGTGGCGGGCACCAGCAGCCACGCCATGGCGGTGACCAATTCGGCCTTGGAGACGGTTTTCAGCAAGGCGAGCCGGCCGACCGGCGTCATCATCGCGCCGCCAATACCCTGGACGATGCGCGACACCACCAGGAAACTCAGCGTGTCCGCCTGGGCGCACAGGATGGAGCCGAACACGAACATGGCGATCGCCGCCCGGAACACGGTGCGTGTGCCGAACCGATCAGCCGCGCGCCCGCTGACCGGGATGAACACGGCCAGGCTGAGTAGATAGGAGGTCAGCGCCACGTTCATCCGCAGCGGCTCGGTGTGGAAGGAGTGCGCCATGGTGGGCAGGGCGGTGGCCAGCACCGTGGAATCGATGCCCTCCATGAACAGCGCACTTGCGATGATCAGAGCGATGAACCGCACGCTGGGTTTTTTGGTTTGAGGGACGGACATGTTCCTGATCACGCAAAGACTCGGTCGGCGACCATCCTCGCAGCACGGGGGCAGGCAAAGCGAATCTTGCGCATGGCGGATGCGCGGGGCGGATGCGCGGGGCGGATGCGCGGGATAGCATTTGCGTTGAAAAGAACAAAATAAGAACTAAACTGAAGTGATGACTTACGCCGAACTGCAGATCAGCACACCCTTTTCCTTCCTGCGCGGCGCCAGCCACGCCACGGAACTGGTGGCGACAGCCGCCGATCTGGGCCTGGCGGCGATCGGCATTGCCGACCGCAACAGCGTCGCCGGCGTGGTGCGCGCGCACGAGGCCGCGCGCAAGGCCAGTCTGCGCCTGTTGGTCGGCAGCCGGCTGGTGCTGCACGATGGTACGCCGGATCTGCTGTGCTATCCCACCGACCGCGCCGCCTGGGGCCGGCTGACGCGACTGCTGACCATTGGCAAACGGCGAGCGCGCAAGGGCGATTGCCTTCTGGATTTCGCCGATGTGGCGGCGCACGCGGAGGGGATGGTGGCAATCGCGCTGCCGCCGCATCGACTGGATGGTTTTGCAGCACAGCTTGAGCAGCTTGGCGAAGTGTTCGGTGACCGGCTGCATCTCGCCGCCACCAGGCGCTACCGAGGCGACGACGGCCGTCGCCTGCGCGCCCTGGCAGCGCTCGCGGGCCGCCATGGTCCGCATCTGGTCGCCACCAATGACGTCATGTACCACGCGCCCGCGCGGCGCGCCTTGCAGGATGTGATGACCTGCATTCGCCTCAACACCACGCTCGCCCAGGCAGGATTGGCGCTGCAGCCCAATGCCGAGCGCCATTTGAAATCCCCCATGGAAATGGCGCGGCTGTTCAAGGAGTACCCATGGGCGATCGCCCGCACGCTCGATATCGTGCAGGCCTGCCGCTTCTCGCTCGATGATCTGACCTACGAATATCCCGATGAGCCCGTACCGCCGGGGGCAACGCCCGACGGTCATCTGGCTGATCTCGCCTGGCAAGGGGCCGCGTCACGCTATCCCGCGGGCATTCCCGCCACAGTGCGCGAGGCCGTCGAGAAAGAGTTGCGCATGATCGCGGACCTGAACTATGCGCGCTATTTCCTGACGGTGAACGACATCGTCCGGTTCGCCCGCGCGCGCGGCATTCTGTGCCAGGGGCGTGGCTCGGCGGCGAATTCGGCGGTGTGTTTCTGCCTCGGCATCACCGCCGTCGATCCCACCGAAATCGATCTGCTGTTCGAGCGTTTCGTCAGCGCCGAGCGACATGAGCCGCCGGACATCGATGTCGATTTCGAACATGAGCGACGCGAGGAAGTGATCCAGTATATCTATGCCCGCTATGGCCACCACCGCGCCGGTATCGCCGCGACCGTGATCCATTACCGCCCCAAGATGGCGGCCCGCGAGGTCGGCCGCGCACTGGGACTGAGCGAGGACGCAACAGCTGCCTTGTCGTCGCAGTCCTGGAACAGCCGTGGCGACCTTTGGCCGACTGAGCGGCTGGAAGAAATCGGCCTCGATCCCGCAAGCTTCATGGTGCAGCGCGTGGTCGCGCTGGCCCGCGAGCTGGTCGGATTTCCGCGGCATTTATCGCAGCATGTCGGCGGTTTCGTGCTGACCCGCGGCGCGCTGGACGAAACCGTGCCGATCGGGCCCGCTGCCATGAAAAATCGATTTTTTATCGAGTGGGACAAGGACGATATCGACACACTCCGGATCATGAAGGTCGATGTCCTGGCGCTGGGCATGCTGACCTGTATCCGCAAGGCTTTCACCTTGCTGCGCAAGCGTGGCGTGCCGATCGTCGACCTCGCCGACATCCCGGCGGGGGATGCGGCCGTCTACCGCATGCTGTCGCACGGCGACAGCATCGGCGTATTCCAGGTGGAAAGCCGCGCCCAGATCAACATGCTGCCGCGGCTGAAGCCAGCGACGTTCTACGACCTGGTGATCGAGGTCGCGATCGTGCGTCCCGGTCCCATCCAGGGCGACATGGTACATCCCTATTTGCGACGCAGGCAGGGGCTCGAACAGGCCAGCTACGCCTCACCCGCGCCGGAACACGGCAAGCCCGATGAATTACGTCGGGTGCTGGAGCGTACCCTGGGCGTGCCACTGTTCCAGGAACAGGCGATGCGCATCGCGATCGTGGCAGCCGGCTTCACCCCGCAGGAGGCCAACCAGCTGCGCCGTGCCATGGCGACATTTCGCAATGTCGGCACCATCCATGAATTCCGCACCAAGATGGTCGAGGGGATGGTGGCGCGCGGCTACGCGCGCGACTTCGCCGAGCGCTGCTTCAAGCAGATCGAGGGATTTGGTACCTATGGCTTTCCCGAGAGCCACTCGGCCAGCTTCGCCAAACTCGTCTACGTGTCGGCATGGCTGAAATGCCACCACCCCGCGGCCTTCGCCTGTGCTGTGCTGAACGCCCAGCCGATGGGCTTCTACGCTCCAGCCCAGATCGTACGCGACGCACGCGAGCACGGCGTCGGGGTCCGCGGTGTCGATGTGAATGCCAGCCTGTGGGACTGCACATTGGAACGCACCAGCCAGCTGCGCCTTGGATTTCGCCAGATCGCGGGCTTTCGCGAAGAATGGGCCGATTGTCTGGTGGGAGCACAACCGTCTGGTATCGCCGATTTCGATGGCCTGGCCCGCATCGGACTGCCGCATAAGGCGCTGGAAGCTCTCGCGGATGCCGACGCGATGCGCAGCCTCGGGCTCGATCGTCGCGCGGCGTTGTGGCATGTGCGGGGTTTGCATGCAGGGCCCGAGTTGCCCTTGCTGACCCAGCTTGCCCACCCGGACAGCAAAGCCGATTTGCCACGCATGGCTCTGGGCGAACATGTCGTGGCCGACTACCGATCGGTTGGTCTGTCGCTCAAAGCCCATCCGCTGCGCGCGCTCCGTGCCAGCTTCGCGCGCGACGCCATTCAAAGCTGTGCCGAGGCCACCGGCATGCGGGATGGCGCGCGGGTTCGTGTGGCCGGCCTCGTTCTCGTACGCCAGCGACCCGGCAACGGCAACGTGGTGTTCGCGACGATCGAGGACGAGACGGGAATCGCCAATGTGGTGATCTGGCAATCCTTACAGGCGCAATTCCGCCGCGAGATCATCAGCGCGGCCTTGCTGCTGATCAACGGCCGCCTGCAGCGAACCACGGAAGGTATCGTCCACGTCATCGCCGACTCACTCGAAGACCGCTCGGCTGAGTTACGTCAAGCGGAGGAGGCCGAGATGATCTCAGTCCCCCTCGCCCGCGCCGATGAGCTGCCACCCCCAAAGCTCCCGATTTCGCTGACCAAATCAAGGGATTTTCACTGATTATCAGCTATGTGGCGTGGCCGATGGCGCACTGCGATAGAGCATATCGGTCTTCTGGGCGCTGCCCGCGCTGGAGCCAACCCAATACGAGACCGTGCTGGTTGCCATTGCCGCCAGCGTGCCCAGCAGCATATTCAAAATCGTTTCGCTGCCTGCCGGTAGCGTCTTGTTCAGGGCCGCCCACATCACCACGCCGAACGTGCTTAGCACCACGAAGCTGATCACCACCGGGGCCCACTGTACCAGGCTTTTTGACTGTGCCAGCGCCACGGTCTGCGCCCGCGCGTCAGCGATATCCTTCAGCTGCGCGGTCATCTGATCGAGATCGGACTGTCGCGCGGCCTGCTCCTGCTGGGCCGCGATCTGCGCCAGCTGTACCCGCAACTGCGCCGCGAGCTGCGGGTTACTGGCAATCGCCTGCTGCGCCACCTGATCGTCCGTCGTGCCGGTAACGCTTTGCACCAGCTGGACCACGGCACTTGCGGTCTTGGCGCCAGTTTCACCAAACAGCCATTTGCCAATCTCGGGTGCCAGGGAAATAGCCAGCGGGATCAACGCACCCATGTCAGCACCTCGACCGCGCTATACAGCAGAATAACCGATCCCGATATGAGCAGGACTTTATCAAGTCTGGCAAATTCCACAGCCGAGCGAACCAACCTCGCCACACTCATCGTGCCCCGCTCCCACAGCACGCCAATCTTACCGACGATCTGTCGCATAAGCTGTTTTCCCTTGATGACAAAATTGGGTGAATTTCAGTGGGCGACGCGCAACAAGGTGCTCATCAGAAAAGCCAGACTGGCGATCAACGCACCGCCAAACCAATGCAGCAGCTTCATCGCGCCAAGACTCTGCGCCAACGTATGGACCACGCCATCGAGCTTGGCCTCGATCGTCGACATCCGCATCGTCGAGGTGATTTCATAGCGCTCGATGCGGTCTTCTATCGCGCCGACATTGGCCTCCAGGCGCCCAAGAACGCGCGCGGTCTCACCATCGGCCGTAAACGGGTCGGACATGCCTCATCTCCAGAGCGAGATAGAACTTACAGAACCGCCGATAAGATCAACTCAGCAATCCCAGCGTCATCCCGCTGCGAAACAATGGCGCCACACTCGGCGACAAGAGCGGCCGCAGCAGGGCTGCCAGCCGCGGCAGAATGAAGCCGAGATTATTGACGGCATTCGGATGCAGCGCCAGGCTGTCACTGCCTTTGGTCGGATCGAACACCCCCGTGGTATCGACGAAGTGGCACGACGCGGGTGCACTGCAGGCGGCAATCGCCGCCTGAAGATTGCTGGCCTGATTGCCATTGAAAGGTCGTAGCACCACAATCAATGCGCCAGGGCAACTCAGCAGGATGCCATCCAGCACGCTCACCATGGCAGCAACGATATTGGCGGAGCCGTCATTAGTGCCAATGTTGAACACCACCATTGTCGGGACCGGCGCGAAAACCCGGGCAACACCCTGGTAAATCTCGCCATAGGATGACGGTAGCGCCGGCACGTTGCCTGATCCGATGACCGACAACCCGCTGCCACCAAAGCCGACCACACCGATCTCCGCACCCATCAGGTCCCCGAGATGGCAGGCCCACCCGGCCATGGCATCGTTGCGGTCGGTGTCATTGGCCGCCGTCTCTCCCACCGTCCGCACGCCCTCTGTGATGCTGTCGCCATAGATCAACACCGACGCAGGCTTGGCCACTGGGGCCAGCACGACGGCACCGGCGTCCAAGGTCAGTCCGCTAAAGCTGACTGCCGTCGCACTCGGCACATTCCACCGGTTTTGGGTCTCGGTCGTGGATTTTACCATGAGCTCGAGACCATGGTACGGGAAGTCAGCGTTGCCGGCCGTCCCTTGCGGTAGCGGGCAGGATATTGAGCTGGCAACCGGCGCCATGGTCCACGGTCCGATCCCGTCGATCCGGAACCAAAGCTCGGACAGCGGCATCGCATTGTGTGAAATATCGAAGTGCAGTGTACACGTGGTGCCAGTGAACATGGTCCGCAACGTGGCACCAGCATTCACCGTGATCGCCGATGATGGCATGATATTCCAGTTATAGGGCGAATAGAGCAGTGCCGAATGGCTCGGCAGGATCACCGTCGGCGCGGCACTGGCGGTGAACGCGGCCGACGTCCCCGATACCGACGTGGCGTTGCTTTCCTGCACGCTGACGGTGTGGGAGCCCAGCGCCGGTGCCGCGGTTGTAAAGCTGAACTGGCCGGCCGCGATATTTGGCGCGAGCGCCGCACCATAAGCGCCCCCGTCAAACGCGAACAGCAGGCCGGATGGCGGCGTGCCGGTATAGCTACCGGCCACTGTCATCGTAGCGCCAGCAACCACACCGACTGGCGTGGAGACCGTCAAGGTTGCTTGCGTGGTCGACTGAAATGTACCGGATACCCCGACCACCGAGGGCACATTACTTTCCTGCACGGTCAGCGTATGCATTCCGGCCGCGGGCGCCGCAGTGGTAAAGGAGAAGTTGCCACCAGCAATCGTCGGACTTACGACATTGGCAAAACCAGCATTGTCAAACTGGATATTCAGGCCGGTCGGTGCCACGCCGGTATAGCTGCCGCTAACACTCATGGGCTGCGCAGCGGTGACCACGCCAGGGGTGTTCACAGCGAGGCCCGCCGCCGGCGCGCCGGCACTGTCGGCCCCATTGCCGTCGAGATGCCACAGGGCGGCGAGGCCGGTCGCGGAATTAGCGATCGGTCCGCTCGGCACGAAATTCCCGGCATACTGCGCCGTCGTCCAAAGCGCGACCTCGTCGACCTCACCCGGCCAGGCAAAACCGGCGCCGATCGCACCGCCAAACTCGCGCACGGAAAACTGCACGTTGCTTCCATAACCGCCGGCCGAACCAATCGGCACGGCACTGGTGGCAGCCGAGCTGCCGTCGACATAGAGCGTTCCGCCAGCCGTCCCGACCACCAGTGCCAGATGATGCCAGACGCCATCGTTGATAATCACCGACGTCAGCAGATCCTGCTCGCTACCGGCCTGCTGGTTGCCATACCGCGCATGCGCGGTGTTGCCGCCCAACGTACCGATCCAGGCGGTGTAATTCTGGCCGGCGGCAACGTACGTACCGCTCGCCGTCGTCTTCACCCAGGCTTCGAGCGTGAACACGCCAGTGGTCGGAACCGGACCGGTGGCCACCCCATACCCACCAGTCAGCGACTGCGCGAACTTGCCGTTGGCCGCATCGAACACGGCGCCCGTCAGGGTCAGATCATGTCCCATGACCTAGTACCACCGAAACAATGGCGTCCCGGCCGTTGCCGTTACATAGATCGCTTGGCCACCGGTCAGCGCCTCATCCCAGTTCGGCCCCGTGCTTGCCTGCGATACCGTGAACACAAGCGCCGGCGCCGTGGTCGGCTGTAGCGCAGTCACGGTGAAGGTCACCGCGGCGCCGACCGGCAAATAGAAGCGAGCGCCGACCGCTCCGGTCGGCGCAATGCCCAGCGGGGTCCCATTCGGCGTCGCCGCTGGCACCAGGGTCAGTGCCCCGATGCCGGTCGATGGATTGTTTGCCAGGATCGTCATATTGCCTCCTCAAATCATCAGCCAGGTCGCGAGCGATTGAGACCAGGTAAGCGACACTGCCTCTTTCAGGGAGGCCGAGTTCAGCACGATGCTGGATGACGTGGTGCCATCAATCGTGGCAGTGAGGGTCACGGCACCTGCCCCAAGGCGCTTGATCACCAGGACCTGCCCATCGGTGGATCCCGCGGCCAGGCTCATCGACACCGCAGCGGCCGCATTGATCAGCGCCAGCTTATCTGAGACCGCAATCGCACCAGTTGCTTGATAGATGTTGCTGACCGAGGGCAACGGCAGGGAATTCGTAGCCCCGTAGAACGTGCCACCAAACACCTGAATCCAGTCAACCCCAGCGACATGCGCGTTGCCAGTGGTCAGGCGTTGCCAGCCGAGAAACGCCTGACCATTGACGATCCCGGGCGTCGCATTGGCCACGAAACAGCCGGCAACATACAGGCCGCTGGTTGGCTGAACAGCACTGGTTGCCAGGCTGACAGATGCGATTTGCCCATAATTGGCGCTGGTGGGATCGCATATCTCGATGACATGGCTGAAATCCGGGCCACTCGGCGGAATTGTTCCGACACCCTGATTACTCGCGCTGTAGCCGGTTGCGACCGGCGCGCAGTGCACGACATTGCCGCGCAGCACATTCGTGGCCAAGGCGGATTGAGCAACCGGAACACCGACATTACGGAAGTGATTTCCGGTCACCTCGACGCCACTCAGATAAGCCAGATAAAGCCCGACATGCGGGGAACCGGTCGTCGTCCAAGATCCATTGGCCCCTCGACTGGTCGAGCGAAAATAGGGATCGCCATCAAAATCATTGCGCGCGATGCGGATCCGCTGCGAGGACAATGTGGACGTCGGCCAGAACACACCATATTGGCCAAAATCGGCAATCCTGTTGTCGACCAGCTCGAGTCCGTCATAATCCATCACCAGCGCGTTATAGTCGAACTCGATCCCGTTCGGCCCGGTGGTCTGAACGATGTTGCCGGCAATCCGCGAGTTGCGCAGCGCACCGTAGAGATGGATCCCGGGATGGTTGAGCATCGCCTCGGTGATGGAACCGCTATACACGCCACTGGTGCCAACTTGCAGTGCCGCGCCATAACCCCATTGGCTCCAGGCGGAAACCGGCGGCAGCGTGCGCACCAGTATGTTGCCCTCAATCCGCAGCCAATAGCCGCCGGGCGATGCGGTTACGCCCGTGACACTATGTGTGCCATCGGTATTGGTCTGCCCGTTGGCATAAAAGTTTCCCGTGTTCGAACCATATAAAGGCGTGACGGCACCGGTGCCGCCAACGGGGGTGCCAGGCGCGGACGCACTGCCACCCGGCTGCTTTGACGAGCCACCGACGAGGATATAATAAGCGGGCGTCGATCCAGCCACGAAGCCGGAACTATCGATGACGTCCTCGATCACATTGTCAACGATTTGAACTGCGAAGTTCGGCGTGTCACCCTGCTGGAAATACGGGTCGAAGCCGACATTGATGCCATTGGCGCGGGCACGCCGGATCACGTTGCCGCTGATCGCGACAGACTTGGCGCCGAGTACGTGAATCCCCGGGCCATCCGAGATCACATTGCCAGAAATCACCACTCCGGCGCGCAACGGCGCCAGGGTCGCGTCATTGGTATGCACGGAGATCGAGTCGTCGCCCGACATCCCGATCTGATTGTCGGAGATCGTGACGTGCGAGACATCCCATACCGCAATCGAGTCGGCGTTGCTGCGTTCCACTCGGTTACCGCGAACCATCACGTCGGAGCCCGAGAACAGCCCCAGTGAAAAGCCACGCGAGTCCAGGAACTCACAGTCCTGGACACTGATATTATTAATGTTTGTGAGATTGACAAGAAACGCAGCGGAGGTAACGGACGAGCCGTTTTTCCCGCGTGTCCCTTGCATCGTCAGATCACGCAAATGAAAGTCCGCGATCGCGGGAAAGTTGCCGGAAGCCACCGCGTTGGAGAGCCCTGCATTGGCGATCCCGGTGGCGATACTGTCATCAATCAGCAACAAAGTTCTGCCACGCCCCGCTCCCCTGAGCATGACGTTGGATTTCGCGAGCACTGGTGAAACCGACAGGTCGATTCGGTAGCGACCAGCCGGCAGATAGACCTCGCCACCCGTCGATAAAATCGCCGCCGCGGCGATCGCGGCATTAATCGCGACGCTGGCATTCGTCGCCCCATCGGCGACCGCGCCAAAATCGAGAACATTGAAAATGTCAGCGGCACGAACCGCAAGGCTCCGCCCAAGGCTGCCGCCTTGCGCGACGACGATGGCGTTCGACACATCAATCGTGCCGAGCGAGCCGGTCAGGTCGGCAACACTGCCGGATGTCGCCACTCTGGCCAGGCCACTGACGTCGGACGCAAGAACCACACCGCCCGCGATCACCTGCCCCTTGGCATTGACCGTGACCTTTGAATAGCTTCCAGGTGTCGTGATCGCCGGCAAGGTGGTGGCAACCGTCCCGCTGCCACTGCCGTTGATATCTCCGGTCAAGGTCAGGGTCTGCCCGCGCGTCGCCGCCTGCACGAACGCTGTCGTGGCAATCACATTGGAGGCGGTGCCCGCGGCCGCCGTTGGTGCGGTCGGCGTCCCCGTGAACGCGGGCGACGCCAATTGCGACATCGCGCCAGACTCCAGCACCAGCGCGCCACCAACGATCGAAAGTCCTGCCCCAAGGCCGATATTTTCAGGTCCACCGACAGTCGGGCTAGCCCGCCCCAGCAACATTCCGGATGCCAGCGTCAGCTGCGGCTGGGTGCCTGCCAGCACCGTCGCGATGGAGGCCACGCATGTCTGCCCGGCATGCTCGACGAGCGTCTGGTCGGCCGGCCCGACCACACTGATCAAAGGCAGCTGTTCGAGAGTTGGCATCAAGCCCTCCGCCGCACATGGTCGGGATCATCCAGCCGCCGGCGATCCGGAGACTCTCGGGCAAAAATGCCCTGTCAGGAGCCGATCAGGATCGGATTGCCATTCTGATCGATGATCACGGTTCCGGCGTCGCCCAGCAGTGCCGTCTGGGCCGACACCAATCCCCCGAGCGACACCACCGGCAGCAACACCGTGCGGCCAATGGTGCGACCATTTCGCGTCGTCACCGTGATCTGCACGCTATAGACAATGCCGGCCTGCCCGGCGGCGAACCACAGCACCACGACGGTTCCGTCGGCCGCGACATTGTTCAACGCGAGGTCCGCGGTGGCATTCGGCGTCACCATGACAGTCACGTTGGCGATGCCATCACCCTCATTGCCAATCAAGGCAGCAGAGATGTCAAACTCATAGTCCAGAACGTCGGACGGGTCCTTGGCCGGCCATGAGAGCGGCGCCGGCGCGGTCACCACGCTGCCGCGCGGGACCGCCACAAATCCATCGAGCACGACGCGCCGCGCCGAGCTGGGGCGCCAGACATGCGAAGTCACTGCGCTAGACATGACCAATTCACTCCTAAACCATCACAGCTGTTGATCAGGCGCCCGGCTGGAACGCCGCAATCTGTGCGGACAGCGACGCGAGCTGCGCCTGCAGGTCAGCAAGCGACGGAGCGGGCAAGCTGTTGGTGGCTGACGGTGGCGCCACGTAGCCACCGCCTTGCTGCAGCCATCCGACCTGCACGGTCAGGCCCGTCACGTCCACCCAGGTCAGCGACGGGTAGAACAAGGTCGTAATATCCAACGCCGTGGTCAGCAGTTCCGCGATGGCGCCAGCGTCGATCCGCGCGTACGTCTTCATCGCTCAATACTCCACGACAACAAGACCAGGCCCACCATTGCCGCCCGCGGCGCCAGCGCCGCCGCCGCCTGGGATGCTGCACCCGCCACCACCGCCACCGCCGCCCACACCGCCCGCCGAGACCCCTTGCACTTGGGCACTGGTGCCGCGGCCATTGCCCGGTCCACCGCCATCACCACCGCGTGCCGCCAGCGGAATGGCGTCGGTACCCCAGGCGCCGGAAAGATTGACGTCGCCGCCATAGCCCGCCCCCCCGCCATTCCCCGCACAGGTCGCCAGCGCGCTGCCGCCAATACCGCCCAGGCCGCCCGTCGCGGAAACATAGACGCCGAAACTGGACGTCCCGCCACTGCCACCATTGCCCGGCCCACCGGGCGCGGCACCGGCCGCTCCCACGGTCACCGGAATGACACTGCCAGCGGCCAACCCGGATATAATCCGGATCGCCTGCCCCCCGGCGCCGCCACCTCCGCCCGGCAGGCTCGCGTGGGTGCCGCCGCTCCCACCGCCGCCGATCACCGTCACGCGAACCCGTGACACCCCATTGGGCACAACGAAATTGCCAGATGCCACAAAGCTCTGGATCGTCGAAAATCCGGGCCTGAGCGCAGGCAATTTGAACGGCAGGCTGGTGGCACCCGGCAGCGGCGCAATCGCGGCCGCGGTGATCTGCGCCTCCCCATAGCCAACCGAGATCACGGCGAGCCCGACCCAACCAGCGTCCACCGGCGGGGTGGCTTGCGTGCCTGCCAACGCCGCCGCGCCGGCTTTCACCTGCAGCTGCGCCGATTGCTGACGCAGTGTCGCCTGCGCGACGCCATCATTGCCGGGGCCCAGATAAGGTTGAGCGGGACTGGCGGCGTTATAATATGGCAAGACCACCGGATCGACATCAGCCTCGCTGAATGCCGCCTGCACGATATAATTGATGACCTCGCCAGACGCCGTCGGAGCGGTCAGCATAAAACTCGTCGGGGCGATGTTGATGCCCATTTTGACGATGGTATGCGCAACATCGGCCGGCAACGACCCATAGGCATTCTGATCAACGGGCGCGAGCTGCGTGACGCTGCCGGGGCCGACGGTGATCCCCAGGGATGCGGGAATGGTCGGCGCCACCACGAGGCCGTCCACCACGCTCGTTCCCCCCAATACGGCCGACAGCAACCCGCCGAAGCCGATCATGGTATTGCGGCTGCAGCTCAGCAAATCGGTGTCGAGCGGTATCGCGCCGGGATAGACGATATTGCGATCCATGACGGTCCTTGCTGTGATATTGGATACGGTCTCGATCACGGTCGCCTACTGGCCTCACCGCCAATCAGCCGGTGATGCGGGTCCAGGCAATGGCCGCGACCGGCATCACGCCGGCGATCACGCTGGTGATATCGGCGTCGGTCACCTGCCCATCGAGCATCGCCAGGGTCGCATATTCGATCGCGCCATGGCCGTATCCGCCGGCATTTTGTCCCCACCCGCCGACCGCGGCGATGCCTGATCCAATAGGCCGATAGGCCGTTACGAAGCACTGCAGCGGCAACGCGAGGCTGCCCCATCCGCCAGCAGTGCCGTAACCTGACGCTACGCCCCAGGCGCCCGTGTCAGCGGGCCGTGATGGCTCGAAGATCACCGGTGCCCGACCGGTCAGATCCAGCAGCGCGGCCGCCAGAGCTGGCCGCGTGGCACGTTCCCGCAACAGCTCCGCGGCAATCCGGTCGCGAAACGCGGTATCGCCCTGCCCAGCGCGCCGCGCCAAAGCCGAACCGAAGAAATCCGTCGCAATCATGTCGAGAAACGCGCCACTCGCCGTGGCGATCCGCGCTTGCCCGCGCACGGTCGACAAAACGCCATACAGCCAGCTTGCAGTGGCCCCAAATCCACTGAGCAAACCATCCAGCACAGGCGTCGCATCGGGAAACCACCGTGTCGGCAGCACCGCCTTGAGCCTTACAAGCATATCCTCTGGATCACCAACCATGTCAGTTCACCGTCACGCTGGCAGCCTTGACGACGCCCGACGCAGTTGGCGCCAGATCGGCAAATGCCCCGTTCACCAGCACCGATGTGACATTGCTCACCTCTGATGAGGCCTGATAGGCCAGCTGCGCCACCCGCGACCATGGCAGTCCCACGCCGATCGGCAATGCATTCACATAACCGGCAATGGCGGCCGCCACCTGACCGGCGACCACGCTGTGCACGGCGCCCGAATTGACCGCGATAGAGAGCGAAATAGTCGCGGCCACCACCGTTGGCGGCAACACCCCGAAGCTGGACCCCACCGGGCGCACCGTCTCGACCGCCGCAGCAACAGCCGCGATCAGCGCCGCGGACGGCGCCCCACTGCCATCATCGACCGTCACCACAAAGCTGCCGAGCCGCGCGCTGCCATCCGGCATCTGGTTTTCGGCGATGCTGTACTGCAAGCCCTGCTGCAGCGAACTGATGGCATATCCCACCGCCACAGGTGTCGCGCGCGCCCGGCTCGATAGAAAATTCTGGAACCGCAACCGCAAAGCACTATCCGCCTCGGCGTCCAGACCGCCCTGAAACGCCGTCGTGTTGCTGACGGTGTCCACCCCAGGCAGGGCTGCCGCAATCAGGCTGACCGTGCCAACCTGGACGTTGGCCGCCACACCGGGAACGCTGGCCGCGACCGGCACATTGACCGACGCAACGCCAGCCGCCAGCGTATAGCCATTCAACACGACACTATAAAGCGGGTTCGTGGCATCGGCCGTCACAGTGAACGATTGTGTGCCATCGCTGGTGCGCACAATTGTCCCAACCGGCACGATCGCCGCCGACATGGCGGCAAAACGCGCAAACTGCACCACACCCACAGCACTCACCGCGGGCAGGCGTTGGAGGGAGAAGTCGGCCATCCAGCTATCCAGGTCGGAACCATTGCTGGTGGCCGCTCGTGTCATCTGCAACACCTGCAAAATCAGCCATTGCAGCCACAGCGCCATGGCAGCATTGGCTTCCAGCAGGGCGCGTAATGTCGATCCGACGGTGAGATCGATGAGCTGAGACGCACTGCCTTGTACCGCCGCCGCCGCATTGCCAACCAGCGTCGAGAAGCTTCGCAGATCGAGCTGCATGAGGTCACCCGTTGCTGATGGAAAATGCCAGAGCCTGCGAGGTACCGTTCGACACGTCGCCATAGGTGACCTGAACGTAGACGGCACCGGCTCGGTCGGATCGCACCTCGATCAGCGGTTCGGGCGAACGGGCGACTGCCGCCTCGTTGAAGATCTGACCACGGATGACGGCGCCGATCTGATTGGCATCGACCGGCGATCCGATGAACTGCGCCAGGCCCGCACCGTAGGTGGTCGACCAAATATACTCGCCGGGATTGGTCAATAACCGCCTCAGCACCCGTTGCTGTGTCACGTCAGTGCTCGACGCTATCATCAGATCTCCTGTTGGACTCAGGGTCAGATCGGAGCCAAACTGATGCCAAGCGTCGCTCATCGGACGATCTCCGGATCAATCTTGTGGGGTCGGACCGGACGTGCTGCCACCCCGCGAGTCGGTATGAGTGTGGTCGTCATAGTGGCCACGTAACCGAGCCATCGTCCCCGCCAGGTCGCTGACGTCACCGGACGCCAGAATATTACCGGCGACATGGAGATCTCCTTGCACGTGCACAACGCCGTCATTCTCCAACTTGATCGCGCTGCCGGATGCGTGCACCAGCCACAATTCTCCTGGCGGTGCCGATGGCGGCCGCGCGCCGTCGCTGAAACTGCAGCCGACGATGATGCCGTTGTCAGCATCGCCCTCCTGCGCCAAAACCAGCACCTGATCGCCCACCGCTGGCAGACAGGCGATGCCCCACCCAGCTCCCACCCATGCCGACAGGACCGGCAACCATCCCGTGGCAACGTTTTCCGGCTGCAGGGTCACCCGCGCCGCGTACCGCGTCGGATCCACGCTGATGACCACACCAAACCGAGGCTGTCCCTGCGCCCGGTCCAACGCCGCCGCATGCGCCTTGATCGCGTTGAGGAATCGGTCCATGTCCATCCCCCAATCCTGGCGATCGATCCGCCTGCTTCACACCGACTTGGCGTGCACGCTCTGCGAAAACCCGTGTTCGCAGGATACATATCGCTCGATGCAGTCGATCCTGTAGAACTGGTCGAAGTCACCCACGCTGCCAACCAGCCGCACCACCATCCTTGGTGTCAGAACCAGCTCCCCAGGCATCTCGACTGCTATCACCCGAGCATGCTGGGACAGCTCATTCAGCCGCGACAACGCATATTTTCGGGCCTCATCGGGCGTGAGGTTCGGCATGACGTATGTGTAGGTCAGCGGCCTAGCTGACGTGCCGCCAGCAAGTGCACCGGCCGACTGCTGCTGCACACTCTCCTCGAACGCCGCACCCCGCAGGCTATTCCAGCTCTTCACCGTCACCTGCAGCGGCGCCGCAAGTGTCAACGATCGATCCAGACGAAGTGCTGTGATATTGGGCGGCCCGGCCGCTGACATCACAGGCCGCAATATCACCGCTTGCCCCGCCGAAACCGGCGCCGGCCGAAAGTGCAGGACATTGCCGCTCACCCACAGCTCGAACGCCTCGCGCTGCGCCAGCGTCACCAACAAGTCCCACTCGGTGGTCGCACGACCGAACTGGTTGACCACGATATAGTCATGCTCAAGCTGCCAGTACCGGCCAACCGGCGTCGTCGTCGATTGGACGTCAGCCATCAGACCATGCCGACTGGCGAGCGTCGTCGCGATCTCGCTTGCCGTATTGTTGGCGAATGTTTCCTGGGTCCGCGCCTCGATCAAGGCAGCCGACAGGTCACGGCCAGACATCGTGATCACACCGCCGAGCTGATCGACCTCGATCATATCGACGTCCCCGGTCACCAGACTGGAGAACCACGCTCCACCATCGAGCGAGACCTGGACATCGAGACGCAGCCGAGGTTCCGCGATCAACGACGACCATCCAACCGGATCCGCTCCAATCGCCAAACGGACCCGAAATCGATCCGCCGAAAAATGACTATTGCTGACAATCTCCGCGTCGATCGCGCCCGCAGCGTCAAGACCATTGGCCAATATGCGCAAGGTGGGTCGACGACCGAAACTCATACTGGCCTCCCCGACGCTATTGTGTCGCCATACCACCGCCGGCATTCGCGTCCAACGCCGGGACTTGCAACGTGACAACCCCAGACAGCACCGGGTCGGTTAGGCCATTCAATTGGGCAATCCGAATCCATTGCGTGGCGTCCCCCAACAGCGCTGCCGCGATCTGAAACAGATTGCCGCCAGCGATCGTCACACTGTCCATGGCACCATTCTCCAATTGCGATCACCACCTATGTGCTGGCGGTGGCCAGATTAGCCTGCGCTCGGCGCACGTAGCTCTGTGCATCCACCAAGCCGCTTTGTTCGCCGCACAGCGCGGTGATCTGCCCGATGTTCATCGTCGCACCAGCGGCACTCGCACCGAACGTCGCTTCATTGACCGCAAGACTCGTCGATATCCGTGATGCGGCCAGTGCAAGCGAGACACCCGCCGCGGTGTATGAGGCAGTTCCACGGGTCACCGCGTTGGCCACGCCAGTCAGCGCGATCGCCTGCGTCAGATCGACCCCGCTGGCAAAGCCATCGGCGGTCGCCAGATCAGCCGCGATATCCGTCGCCACCGAGATCACACCGCCCGTCGTTGCGGCAGCCTCATCGCGCAACACGCTGCACACGATGCGATACGGGATCCAGTTCGCCTGTGCGTACTCGGCATGGAACTGGGCAATATACACCGAGTAGAAAAAGCGATCCCATGTCAGCGCAACAGCGTCCCCGTTGCTGCGTAGCAGATCGACCAGCCGAGCCCGCTGGCCCGCATCAGGGCCACTGAAGGTGCCACTCCAGACGATCTCGCCATCGTCCCGCCCCATCGCATCGATCACCCGGCCGCCACCCGGCAATTTGTGCACATGCAGTCGCTGAGCACCGCCCCAGGCAATCTGTTCCGGAAGTTCGAAATTTCGAAACAGCACAGTTCCCAGCACCAGCTGACCGGCCATCTCCTAAGCTCCCTGCAAGGTTCCCGGCCAGGCCGGCGCCATCCGGGGATCAAAAAACGTGCTGCCGCCCTGCGGGCGTCCGGCCTCGCGCGCGAGACTTGCCGCCATCCATCGTCCCATGCGCGTGCCGTCGAGGTATACGTCGCCACCGGTGGGAGCGGCACTGGACTGGGTATGCCGGGACGATGGGGCCACGGTTTTCGTCGAGCCCGGCGCCGCCGGTGACGGATCGGTTGGTGTAACCGTCGCCGGCATCATCCGCGGTGCAGCCGGCACAGCGGCACCGTCCGCTGTCGCTTGGGCCAGCGGCACCACGGAGGCCATGGACCTGGACGGAATCAACGCGTCTCCGGTTTGCCGTCCCGGACCAGCGGCAGGGGCGGAATACCTCGTCGACTGCCACGCTATGCCCAAACCATCCTCTGGCTTGGTCGACGGCGCCCAGATCGGCGTCTGTGACGTTTGTCGTGGGATTACAAAAGTCCGCGTCTCGGAGATACGCTTGGATAGATTATCCATGAGCAGGGGCCCCGATGCCGCCATAGTCACCGGCGCGCTCGGTGGGAATGTCGGGATCACCACGGCCTTGTCCGCGCCCGGCAGTCCGGTTACGGCGGCCGCTGCCAAAAGCGGCGGAGCAGCCGGACCGTCCGCCGTGCAATCGCGTCTGCGCCGATCGTCGTTCGGCTCCCAGATTGCCACTTGGGCAACCGAGGGTACGTCAAGCGCCGTCGCAGTCTTGCCACCCGCCGCGGTGCTACGGGAGACAGCCCCCACGCCGCCTGACTGGATCGCCGGCAATGTGACACCAAGCGCATATCGCAACATCGTGAGATCGCGACCAATATCGGCAGCGCCCACCGCAACCCCGCTCTCCAGGGCCAGTCGCAATCCGGTCACATACGCCTCATCGAGCAGATCAAGTGAGACATTCGGCGTCTCGCTGTCATGTCCCATCATCCGGCATCCTCCGTGTCACCGATCTTTCCAACTCAGCGTGGCAAAATCGAACTCGCCACCGTCCAGCCGCCCCAGTACGACAATCCAGGCCAGCCTTTCCTCGGCGTCCAAACTGAACGCGACGTCAAACGGCACCCCGTTCCGGCACAGATAAAGACAATCGACCAGATCGTGGTGCCGACTCAGTTTTTTGCCGCGGCCACGTCCAGCGGCGGGGTCATCTGCCCAAGCGCCATGCCCACGGCCGCGATCCCGGCATCCTCCAAGCGTGCCACCAGTGCCTCGATCTGCGCCTCATTGGTGGGATACGGCACCGGCACGTCATCGACCGCTGTCACCGAGCACGCGACCACAGCCATCCCCAACCACATCTGGTTCTGGGACAAGGCCGGTCCCGCCGCCTTGAACAGCCGGAGTTTGTCGAGTGCGGTCAGTCGTCGCAGCGACAATTTGCGACCATGCGCATCCTGCACGTCGCTGACCATCACGGCGGCCGCCACCAGGCGCGCCGCCGGCCCCTCGGGCGCGCTCATACGCGCCTGCGTGTACTGGCAAAAAACTCAAGCTTTTGCTTCACACTCTGATCACCGCGCCAAGCCCCCGCCTGCGCCAGCTTGAACACCACACCATCATACTGATAGGTCGATGTGGAGCCGTCGGTTTCCGCCACGTATTGATAAAGAGTACCGGACGGCACCGCACTCCCCGCCAGGAAAGCAACCTCCATCACGGCGATGAAGTCATCCGCCGCCGAACTGCCACGTTCCAGTTCGAAATACCCATCCCATCCCTTTGGCAGTTCCGCGGCCATTTGCACGCCATCGATACGATCGATACGCACCGGCGCGGTAATCTGGCGGCTTTCAAACGCCGTCACGTACGTCAGGTCAACTCGACCAAACGGCCCCATCACCACCAATTGGCAGTCGCGGCCAACCGAAAAACTGTTGCTTGTCACGCGAAACTCTCCCTATGCCGCCAACGCGCCGGCGGCACCGGGCAATGTCTGCCGCGACACCTGGACCGTCTGCCCGCCTTCGATATTCACGATGAATTTCTCATTGATTGCCTGGTATTGGATCTGCGCGTCCGACTGCACATACCCAAGGCTGGTGCGCGCATTGGGATTATTGCTGACGTCGCAGATCACACCGAACGGCAGCGAGCCATCCGTGCTGCCGAGCAAACCCTGGCTCAGCATATTCTGCAGAAAGCTCAGCTGCGTCGCCCGGATCCGCTTGAACAGCGTCGCGGTGATCACCTGTCCGACATATTGCCCCATCCCGGAAGCCAACGTGGCCGCGATGTAGTTGGTCAGCCGCGTATAATTGTCGCCATTGGTCGCTTCATTGCTGGAGGAGTTGTGGCCGCCACGCACGCCCCAAAAGCTGCCTGCCGGTTGGGGATTGGCAATCACATCGATCCCCGCCTGCAGCAGCACACCAAGCTCGGCAGACGAATAGGAGGTCGACTGCCCGGATCCCGGCGTGCCGGATTTCTGGCTGCCGACCACCCCGTATAGCGGCTTGTTCAGGCTCGACTGCTCGGGCGATAGATTGGCCAGCCGGCCGACCACAAAGCCCTGCGGACTGACCAACCGCAGCACCTGGTTCACCTGGTCGTTCCACCACACCCAATCACCAAACATCAGTTTGGCGGCGTAGTCATCGAGCCCAGCCTGCTGCTTGACGCTGACGGCGTTGGCGATGCTGTCGCCAGCCGGCCCGGTCAGCACCATATAGATGCCTTCGGACAACCCAAACTCCGCCTGCACCGTGAACTGCGTCGCATCGTCGGCGTCGGCCAGCGCCGCGATACTGCAGCCCTGACCACGCAGCGCATACATGCCGTGACGCGGAATGGTATCGACGCCGATCAGGCTGGCCGCCGTCACGTCACCGGCGCCGTCACTGCCCGCTGTCCCCGTCGCAAAACTGGTGCTGAACGCGGCCGGCGCCACGCTGGTCGTGCCGGCGCTGGCAACCACGATCTGGCTCGCGCCACGCTGCGGTCCCAGCCCGGCATTCACCGCCGCCGCAAGCGCCTGCCAAAAGGCCGAGCCCACGCCACCGATATTGTCGTACACCTCGGGCTGGAGCCCCGGCAAGGACACCACCAGCCGCCACGTATTGGCGCGGGAGCCGGTCCCCAGCGTCACCACGATCTGGTTACCAAGGCTGCCGCTATACAGAGCTGTGAACAGGAAGCTGGTGCCGGCGATCTGCACCGAAGCCGCAACGTCGGTGCCGTCGCTCGCCCGCACGCAACGGAAGTTCGCTGCACCCTGCTGTACCGCTGTTGCGACCTGCGTCCCCATGTCATATTTCCGCGCCAGCAAAGGCCCGAACGTCAGCGCATAATCCGTCATGGTCGCGACGATCGCAGGCTGACCGACCGGGCCCCAGCTCGCGGTGCCCACCAGTCCCACCACATCGGTCGGCACACCATTCAATACGAGATTCTGTGGCGGGACGATCTGCACATACAGATCGGGCACCACCAGCGCGGTGGTATTGATACTGCCTTGCTGGACGATCGGCATCGCTCAGGCCCCCTTGACTGTGACACGCACCACATTGCGAACATGTTCGCCAGCAAGGACCTGCATCATTGTCGCTGCATCAGCGATGATGGCCCCCTTGGCATAGCCGGGGAATGCCCGCACGACGACCAGATGAACTTGCATCGATTGTTCCTTGTTATCCGAGCAGGTTTTTCACAACGCCCGCCGTATTGGAGGCCAGTGACACATCCCCGAAAATCATCGAGGGCAGCGCCATGGAGACGATCGTCGCGTAGTCGACGGAATACAGCAGATCACGCCGATACAGCGCCGCGTCCTGGCTCTGATCGAACACCGTGGAGGCAACGAAACGCAGCCGACCCATCCTGCCATCCGGCAGCGCGATGAACGTCTGCGCGGACAGGGCCGCGTCGATCGCGGTCGCCGCACGGTCGCGGGTCACCGGGTCGGAGCACCAGCATGTCACGCGAAACCCCTGTCGTTGGCGCCGAGTTTCCCATTGCGCCATCTGGTCGGCCACCACCCGGCCAACCAGCAATCCCACACCGGGAATGGTCAGCGTCGCGCCGTCCAGTTGCACCACCCGCCGGTCAGTGAGCTGGGCCGCAAGAATGGCGGCGACACTCGCTGGCGTATCGTTCACCGCGGTGCGATGCACCAGCGCCAGCCGATCGACCAGCAGCCCCGCGAGTTGGCCCGCACCTGCCAAACCTGAGAACGTCGCACTGGCCCCGCTCACCGCCACCGCCAAGGTCGGCAGGTTCGGCGTCGTCACCTCATAACCATCGAGCCAGCGCGTGGTGTTACGCTGATGACCCGACTGGGGAAATACCGTCACATTGACCACACCAGCCGCCAGATCGGCGTCGAGCGCCGCGGAATTCGGCCATCCCCGATAGATGCGGCACACCCGCCCCAGAATACTCGTCGCCGTTTGACCCTGGGGATACAAGATCGCCGCCACCAGTCCCACCAGCACTGTCTCGACGTCGGATTGATCGGCCATGCACAGATCCTTCCGCAGTCAAACACCAGCCCGTGCGAGTTCGTCTGACACCTCGCGCCGCTGGATCACTCGTCCGCGCCGGGGCGCCGGGCGTTCGATCGGTCGCAAAAGCCACGTTACGCAATCCAACCACCGGGCCAGATCGTCAGCCTCGTCGCGTTGGCAAACACACTCTCAGGTCGCTGCCTGCCGCACCACGAGCCGCCACCCGAGATCACTGAGTTCGGCCGATCCAACAACCCCGGCGCGGCCGAGGTCGTCAGTCATCAGATCACCGTTGCGCAGCGTCACCCCACCGAACGCCGGCAACAGCACATGCCATGTCGCCCCCGACCCATCACCTGGCAGCCCCACCCGCTCGCCGCCATGACCAGCGGCAGCCGTGACACTCACCGGCCAGGCACGCATCAGGTCCTGGGCGCTTGCAGTTGTCAGACCGCCATAGGCGTTGCTGCCCACCATGGTCGCCGCCGCCGGCCGCGCGAACGTCACCCGTCGGTCCGCCCGCACGCACAGCACCGGCAGCAGCGGCTGCTGTGCGGCAATGAACCACACGGCACGACCACTGGCAGCGCTCTCGTCCACCAGATAGTCCCCAACCCGCGTCGCCCCGGCATCGAAGATCCCCTGCCAGGTCACCTCGCCATAACCGCCCGGCCTGGCAAATCCGCCAGACGGTGGCGCGAACGCGGCAGTCAGCCGAAGATACCGGTTGGCGCGACTCAGCGGCTCATGCGCCCCGTTCGGCCGATAGGCGTCGCACGACCCACCGATCACCCGTGCGGCATGTCCCAGGCCGCGCTGAATGAGATCCTGCAGAACGGCGCCCCGCGTCGTCATACCACTAGGCTCATGCTGCCATCACCCAGCGCTGGGCCTGCCGGAACACCCAGGAATCCGCACAACCGCCTCCGCCAATCGTCGAACAGCCGCGTGCGGTCACGCACCTCGTCGGCATTGCGGCGCCAAACGGCTGCCTGATCGGTATCCAGGTGATTGGCTGCGAGCGGCACGCCAATCTCCAGTTGCGCCAACGTCGACAGATACTGGCGCACGACCGCCTCTTCCGCGCCCGACAGATTGGTCAGCCGATATTCCATCAACCCGTATGCCTGATAGAAGCGCCATCCCTGAAACCCCGCCGCTCCCGCGCCATACGCGGGATATCCGCAATGCCGCCGCACATCCGTGCGTTCCGCGTCGCTGAACGCCATCGACCATCCCCCGCTGTCACACTGGCGCCCGATACCAGGACGCATTTTGAGGTTCGAAGGCAAAGACAAGAATGGCTCTTTTTTGAACAAAGAACCAAAGAACTCTTCGTCCATTTAGGGTTTGTAGTGTCCACCCCTCCCCATTCATGGATGAGAGTGTTTTTACTTCGTTTTCTTCAGAAAAAGAAGATCTTGCCTTACGCCCTTGTCCAACCTCTAGCCGATATGCTCGATCATCACCGCGCGCTTGAAGATGGCATTGGTGGCCGTCGACACGGTCGTCGGGCTGGTGGTCGTATCCGACGGCGTGCAGAACCCGCCGATCCAATACCAGGATTGCGCGATAATCTGCTGCAATCGATCGATCGGCTCGCGCGTCACCATCGCCACGCCATCCACCATCGAGATGATCGAGTCCTTTGGCGCCACATCAGCCGCGTCCATACCGGCGAAATCGCCCTCGACCAGCGCGCCCTTGCCGCAAATGATGGGGCGGCGGACAACCGTGTTATTGTCGGCGGGATGAGCCGTCACAAACGCCTCGGTGGTCGGTATGAATCGCAGCCCAAGGAAGTCGTTGATCATGCCACGCTTGAACACCTGGTTGGCCGACGTCGCGCCCTGAAACAGCTGTCTGAAATCATTGTCGGCAAACAACTGCCGCGCCGATACCGGGTCCAGATAGCAATTATAGACACCGTCGATTTCCGGCACAGCGTTCAACCTGAGCGCGGCCACCGCATCGAGCAGAGTCGCCATCGTCAATGCATCGCCCGCCACCAGCTGCGACGTGTTGGTGCGACTGTTCGGCCGCTTGATGGCACTTGCGGTCACGGCGATCACCGTCTCACCAGCTGCGCCATCACTCACCGACACATCGCTGCCCAGCGTCAGCACACCTGACACACCGCCCGGCGCCAACGTGTTATTGGCCGCATCCACCGCCACGCCGATCAGCGAGTATGAGGCGTTGCCGATCGTCACCATCAGCGGCGTAGTGGCACTCACCGGCGTCTGCACGCCGTTGACGAACACGAACTGCAAACCACGAACATCGTCCACGGCAACCGACGGACCGGGCGAGGTCAGTGCCACTCTCACCCACGTGTTGCCACCGAAATACGACGCGAACAATGCGTTACGCGCGAGCGCGTCGAGGCTGCGCGCCGCCTGCTCGCCATTGATCGCCGCGTTCAATAGAAACTGCGATGCAATACCCACCCGGCTGGTCACCATGTTGAGATCGGTGGTCGCGGCATAGTGGTTCAGCGTGATCGTGAACTGCTCGACATTGTAGCTCTCCGATACCAGCCCGTTATCGAGATTGGTGTTGGTCGCCGGCGCCAACGGTGTGGTGATGCTCGGCTTCAGCCCGGCGCGGGTCTTGGTCAGCGTCTCGCCAATGCCGACCGCGAACTCCTCACGATCAGCGACATCGCGATAGCCGAGGCGCGATTGCAGCGCATGCTCGAACTCGCGCTCGAGAAAGCCCTGCTGGATGATCGGCTGCAGTGCTGTGGGAAAATTCTGAATGCCCATTGGGTAACCCTCGAATGTGATGACATGATAGATCGTCAGCCGGATGTGCCCGGCCGCCGCGGTGCTCGAAACGATGTCGCTGGGTCTGCGATGGTCCTGGGATATCAGCGCCGGCGCAGCATCTCCGTCCGCGCGGACTGCCACTCGGCATAGCTCATTTTGGCGACGCTCTTCGGCGTCGGCGGCTGGGCCGGCGGCACCGGTGCCGGACTGCTCGACGACGCGGCCCCGAACATCCAGGGCTTGCTGCGTCGCAGCTGCGCCATCAACCCCTCGGCACCCGGCACGTCGCCCTGCGGCGTCACCGTCAACCCCGCCATATCCAACAGCTTGAGGCCATCCAGATCGATCATGCCGGCACGGACGGCCTCGGCTTTCATTTCCGCCCGCACCAGCCGCGCCGTGCTGCTGGCCTCCAACTCCTCAAGCCGACGCTCCAGCTCCGCCGCGCGAAGCTCCAACGGTGTCAACTCCGATGATTGCTCGGTCATATGGTCCTCTCGCTGGCGATGCGGATCAGTTCGGCGGTTACGTCGTCGATGTCGTAGACATCGGCGATCGACTTCACGGCGGTCAGCCGTGAGATCAGATTGGCTTGCGTCAGAGTCTGCAGTGTCAGCGCGTCGTGCTGTCGATCCTCGGACGTCGCGGGGTACCAGCGCGGCCAACGCAGCATCAGCGGCAGTTCAGGATCGAGCGCCGCCATCTCCCGGCCGCACACCGTCAACCGGTACTGGGCACTGGCCCGGATCACCATCCGCACCAGCCGCAACAATCCATCGCCATAGCTCACGCGCAGATTGTCGGCGAGCCAGATGAGACCCTGGTTCATCATCTCCAGCGCCCGGCCGGACTGCGCCACACTCAACCGGTCAGCATTGGCGCGATTGCCATGCACACCTTCCAGGGCCAGCTCGCGCAGCGTGCGCACATACTCGATCACCGCGGCGGAGGCAGTGCCCCCGATCTCCAGCAATCGCGCGTCGCCCTTCTCGCTGACCACCAGCGCGTTTCCGCCACCACGCAGCAATCCGCCCTCCGCCCCTGCCGGCTCACGGATGAGCAAGGTCGGATCGCTGCTATATTTCAGTCCGCGTCCCGCCTGGCTGAGCTGGTAGTCGATCTCGATCGACGTCTCGACGGCTGAGCGGAACGTGCAGGCGCCATCGATGTCGTCGCCACCCGGCATGTTCCGGATCCACACCACCGGTACAAAGCCGAGGCCATGCCGCACGCTCCGCTCGCCATCGATCAGCAGCGGCGCCGCGCTGGTCACCGGCGACGGCAGGAACCACGTCTCGTCGACGGCGTCCCAGCACCGCATGAACCAGTAATCCGCGACGGGATCCTCCACGTCGTAGCCCTGGGACGCCAGTATCGCGCCGGTGACCTTGTATTTCTCAATCACCTTGAGCAGCATGTCGGGCTCTTGCGGATCCCAAACGGGCGTTAGATAACGCGTCTCCAGCACCCGAAAAAACACCCGCCCGCGCAGCACCCGCAGCATGATCGCAACCGATCCGACCGAGCCGAGTAACGCCGCGGATTGCATCACCTGATTGAGCCCGGTCTCACGCACGAGCTCCGCGAGCTGACTGCGGATGGTCTTGTCGGCACAGTCGAGTGTCGGAAAATGTCCTTCGCCGAACACCAGTGCTACACTATCATCGACCACGATCCGCGCCAGCGGATAGCGCACGCTGGGCCGACGATCGCGCAACGGGATGTACTCCCCGCCGCCGTTCCGCTCCTGGTGAAACTCATATGGCAGCACGTCGTACAACGTGCCGTCCAACACGCGCTTCAGAATATCCAGACGGCGTGTCCGCTGCGAATAGTCAGGATCGGCCGCGATCAGATCGCAGATCGTATCGAACATGATGTCTCCAACACTGCTGCGTCGTCGCTATTCAGCGTGCCATCAACGGCACATTGATCCGTCGCGCGGTCGGGGGTCGATCCGTCAGGAGCGCGAACGCGCGTGACAACGCATCGACCTGATCATCCTTGCGGCCATGCGGAAAATCCCGCAGCTCGTCGATGAACGCTGTCGTCCAGCTGCCGCGCACAACCACCAGATTACCGGCCTCGACTTGGGCCGCGACTGGCGATGCCCGCAGCAGTTTGGCTCCCGTCTCCGGCGAGGCGACAACACGATATCCCGCCAACCGCCCGGTCAGCCACGCCACCTGCTGCTTGCCAGCCTGACCGGGATCTTGTGGCAAGCCGATCTGAACCGACCGTCCATCGAGATTGGCGGTATGGACGATCGCCTCGGCGACCTCGTGCGGACCACCGCGCAACCGCACCACGTCCAGCACGAACACCCGTCCGCCGCTGTCCCGACCAAGCTTGAGTCCAACGGTCCAGTCGGGATCATGCCCATCCGACGCCGCGGTTGCCGCCAGGTCCCATGCGCGCACCGTGGCAAGTTCCGTGGGTGGCACGTCTTGAACGACAATGCGCGCCACCGGAAACAAGGTGCCGGTATCGGGCCGCGGCATCTGTTGATACAGCGCCGACCATACTCGAGAGCCCACCATCGTGCGCCGGCGTTCCAATTGGACGAGGTTTTCCCACTCGGGCCACAAGGCCGCGCCAGGCTCCCGCCCCAGCGGATCGTTCGCCTCCGCCAATGCCGGCAGTCGCAACGTCTCCCAGGCATCGCCGGCCGCCGCCAGCCGGCCACCGAGATCATCCACATGCCAGCGGGTCATGATCAGCACCACGCGACCGCGCGGTTTCAACCGTGTGGACAGCTCGCTGCGATACCAGTTCCACACGCCCTCGCGGTGGCTCGCGCTATCGGCCGCGGAATGATTCTTGATCGGGTCATCGATCAGTACGAGGTCGGCGCGTCTGCCAGTGATGCCGCCGCCGAGGCCAGTCGCGAAATATTCCCCACCCAGACTGGTGCGAAATCGATAAGCCGCGTTGTTGTCCCGCTCGAAGCCGTAGCCCAGCAGCCGCGCATGGTCGGCCGCGACCCGGCGGAGTTCGCGGCCGAAGTGACTGGCGAGATCCTGCGTATGGCTGGTGGCGATGATCGAGTCGCGCGGAAAGCGACTGAGCCACCACGCCGGGAACAACAGCGATGCGTAGGTCGACTTGGCGCTCCCCGGTGGCATCAGCACCATCAGCCGATCATAGTCTCCGCGCGCGACCCCATTGAGGGCGTTCAGCAGGGCGATGTGATGCTTCGCCGGCTGCAGCCCGAGCGGCTCAAGCGCCAGCTCGGCCCAGCGTTGCAGCGACAGAGGGGCCGCAGTTTCGTCCCCCGCCGCGCCAGGACCGAGGGTCTGCATCGCACTCCAGTATCAAAAAAGGCGGCCGCCTGGGCATCACCCAGTCGCACCGCCAATCTTAAGAAAATCTATACAAAAACTGGGGCGCCCGGGCAAGGAAAATTTTCAGAATACCAACAAATATATCGGTATCAAATCAAGCATCGCACCAACCACGCCACCATCGGATGGGCATGTTCGGTCAAGGCTAAATTTGCGTGGATCTAATCGGCGAGCGGCGCGCTCCGCCGTCGGGTCGCTGATCATATCGGAATTTATACCTACGATGGGGCGGGTGGGCAAGGTGTTTTTTCAACCAGCTTCGCGTCCGGCCGAAATCGCTGGTCGAGAGGCGGCCGACTGCCAACCGCCCCATCGCAGCGGACGCGGCGGCGCAATGACAAAAAACCTGAAAAACAAAGACATACCAGACATGTCGAAAGTAAGACCAGCCGCTGGCCTCGAATTCCTATGACAAACCAATGCATCGAGGGCGACCGCAGCGCTTTTGGGGGTTGATCTTGTCGAAGAGTCTCTGCTCAATGCCGCGCTGTCGATTCTGTATTGGGTTCAAATACCGGTTGCAGCCATCTTATTGCCGTCGGCGCCCGTTGATGGTTTGGTAATCATTCGTAGTGAGCTTATTGTTGTATCTCGGGTCATTGACGGCTCCGAGATACCCAATGAGACGGAGCTTTCATATGATCACACGTGCCACCAGGGCATTACCCGGCATGGTCGTGTCCATGCTACTCGCGGCGCCAGCCTTGGCCGCAACGCCGTCCGGCCAGTCGGCCACCACGGGGTCGTCCCATCACACGCCTCCGGTCAAGCGCCACACCGTCGCTGATCACCGCAAAGCCAGCATTCAGGCGCGCCACGCAGCCCCCCGCGCCACCCGGCATGCCAGCGCCGCCGTCCGGCACAGCACCAGCTTCACCACCACCGCCTCGGCCGATCCCGATGACGGCGATGCGGCGCTCGGCCCGGTATGGACTGGCGGCGCCGACTCCACCTGGCATCAAACCGGCATCGCGTCGTGGTATGGCGGCTCGCGGTGGCAAAGTCACCGGACCAGCAGTGGCGACCGCTACGACCAGAACGAACTGACCGCCGCGCATGCCACCTTGCCGATCGGCACCCGGGTCCGTGTCACACTCGAAGGCAGTGACCGCAGCGTGATCGTGGTCATCAACGATCGTCCCGGCACCCACCGGCGCATCATCGATCTGTCCCGCGGCGCCGCCCGGGAACTGGGAATGCTGAACAGCGGCATCGCCGTGGTCACTCTGTCGCTGCTGTAACCGACCACCCGGCCTTCTGGGTATTTGTTGCATTTCCGTATCATAATGCCTTAGCCTCCCGCGCTCAGCCTCCGAGAGCGCTCATGCCCCTTGAAACGCCCCGCATTGGAACCCGAGCCACCTCGTGCCGACTCGCCGCCGGCACCAGGATCGCCATTCCAACCGCGGTCGCGGAAGCCGCCACGCGCCGGGTCCAGGATCTTCAACCGGCCGATCTGATTTTCGCTGGCATGCCCGGCGCGTTTATCGCAACGCCGATCCTCGGCATCTCCGAACCGCCAGCCGCGCCGCCAGCCCCGCCATCAGCGTCGATCACCACCGGCATCATCAGGCTTCGGGCCGGCGCCGTGGCCCCCGGCCAGCCCCAGCACGAGCTGGTGCTGCCACTCGACGCCCTGCTCCTCGTCGCCGATACGCGGGGTGCCGATGCTCCCATGGTCGTGCCGATCGCAGCCCTGGCGAATGGCGTGAGCATCGTGCGCGACACCACAGTCCAACCGCCGCCTTGGTACGACATCACGATGGACGGGACGACCATCCTGCTGGTCGACGGCATCGGCCTCGCGACGTCGGTCAGTCCGGTCACTGCCCTCGCGCCGATCGCGCCATCAGCTCAGCCCCCCCTCCGGAAGCACGCCGGCAACCGGTCCACGCCCCGGCCACGGCCCTCGGCAACCGGGGTGCATCCCCGACCGCTCAGACGGATGCTGCCCGGGCCGGCCTTGTTGGCGCTGCGCCGCCGCCTGTACGACCGCGCACGCGACGATGGCGGCGAACCCGCCCCCCCCAGCGCCACGCCGTCGATCAGCGGCAACGCCGGTTTTGATCCCGTCAATCCCGTCCGGTTATTTGCCAACGAGACGGAAATCCCCCGCAACCCGGACGGTGATACGAGTCTGATCAGCTTCCTGTTGCCGCCCGGCAGTGGCCCGGTTCGCCTCGCCTCGGCCAGCGCCCTCTCCCCGCAACCGGACGATAGCCGCCAGCTCGGCGTCTGCGTCACCGAGATCGATCTCGACGGCATTCCACTCGACCTCGCCAGTCCCGCACCTGGTCCCGGCTTCCATCCGCTCGAACAGGCCGGCCAGACGCGCTGGCGGTGGACCAACGGCGACGCCTGGCTCGTGCTGCCGCAGCGTCTCATCCCCCAGACCCTGACCCTGCACCTGAACGACTGGCATCTGCATCTGCACAGCGCGGCCGCCTGACCGCCAGCCGGCGTCGCGTCGCAGTCGGCATCATCCCAACAACAGGCCACATCATGCATCTCGATGGCTATGACCTGATGGTCGACGTGGCGGCAAAATTCTTCAACACCATCCGCGTGTCCGGCTGGTTCCACCATCCCACCGACCGGCTCCACAGCGTCGCGGTCACGGGCGCGTCGATCGTGGGCTGCGTCGCAACGGTCGGCGATCCGCATCTCGGCGTCAGCGCGCTCGGTCCGGACAAGGGCTTCTGCATCCAGTTCCTGCAGCCCGACAATGGCCTGCAAGACGCAACCAGCCTCGTCTTCACCACACAGGCCGGCTGGACCGCGACGATCGCGCTGGGTGATCTGTGTACCGACCGTCTCGCCCATTATCCCGGCAATCCCCTGATGCAGCGCTTCATCGCGACCATGGATGGCACCCCCACGGCGCGGGTGCTCGACATCGGCGGTCGATCTCGCTCGATGGTCGACCGCAGTCAGATGTTCCAATCCGCCGCCGTCACCGTGCTCGACATCCATAACGGCGACAATGTCGACGTCATCGGCGACGCCCATGACCTGTCACGCCTGTTTCCGCCGGACCATTTCGACGCGATCTATTCGATCAGCGTGTTCGAGCATCTGCTGATGCCCTGGTCGGTCGTCGTGCAGATGAACACGGTCCTCAAACCCGGCGGCCTCGCCTTCATCTCTACCCACCAGACCCTCGGCATGCACGACATGCCCTGGGATTTCTGGCGGTTCTCCGACACGTCGTGGGACGCGCTGTTCAACCGCCACACCGGCTTCGAGGTGGTCGAACGCATGCTCGAGAGCGAACAATTCGTCATCCCGTTCATCTACCGCCCGATCAAGGCCCATGCCGAGGCAGCCGCCGGCTTCGAGGGATCGGCTGTCCTGGCGCGCAAGGTCGGCCCCTGCACGCTGACCTGGAACCTGCTGCCCGCACAGATCGTCGCGACCAGCTATCCCGGCGGCACCGAGGATCCCTACGCCCGCAAAGGCTGAATTTCTGCCGCGGGCGGCTCGCCGCAGAGTGGGCGTATCATCAAAGACCGTCTTTTCATCTCATTAACGATACAATCCGCTTCCTCTTATCGTTGCTTTATCGTATTGAAAACCACGTTCCGCACTGTGTAGGGGTATGATCCATGTCGATAGGCGTCACCGTTTCTGGCAACGGGAGCACGGTCTACACGCTCCCATTCTCCTCACAGGCCAATGCCGCCGCAGCCCAAAGTGCGATGGCTGGCGTCAGCTATGTCGTGGCCGGCGGCTTCGAGAACATCCTCGACGAGAGCGGTCACGGCGCGGTCAACCTGCCGGCCCAGTCGTTTCTCGGTGGCGCCTATGTCGGTGGGTCGGCGCTCACATATTTCTCGATGCCAGTCGCCTATAACGTCTTGCTGAACAACAATACGGGTTTCACCGCCGTTATCGGTGGTCCGCTCACCACCGTCGTGTCCGGCGCCAACGCCAATCTTCTCTATGTGAACAGTGCCAGCAACGGCGAGATCTTTCTGGGCGGCGGCCACAATTACATCTCCGAGGCATTTTCCTACTCTGCCGCCACCATCAACCTGGACGGCGGAGCCACGACAGGCACCGGCATCGCGGTCGTCGATGGAACGGTGGGGTCCACCACGGTCAATCTCTACAACAACGCGTTCGGCGTGATCGAGCAGGGCGATGTCAGCGTGGTCGCCGAGGCCGGTGAGATCGTCAACAGCGTGCAAACCATCGACACGGTCGACGTCTCGGTGTCGGGTGGCACATCGACAGTACCAGTCACTGTCTCCGGGACGGCCTACGCCAACATCGTCTACCTCCCGGGCGGTGGCAGCTCGTTCATCAATCCCGGTGCTGACAATGTCTCGATCATTGCCAGCGCCAGCGGCGGCACGGAGACCTTGTTTGGTGGCGCCGTCACGGTCGGCGGCGTCGCACTCAGCGCGCCTTCCTTCACCGGATCGGCAACGGTCTTCGGAGGCAACGGCTTCTTCGAGGGTGGCTCGGCCGGCAACAACTATCTCTCGACCAGCACGACCGCCAATGCCGCGACGTTGGTCGGCGGTGGCACCGGCGATAGCCTGATCGGCAACGCCGCGGGAGATCACCTCACGGCCGGGGCCGGCAATGAAACACTGGTCGGCATGGCGAATGCCGGCGAGGTGTTCAAACTCGGCAATGGCAGCGCGGTCGATTATCTCAACGGCAACGCCTCCGGGTCGGACACCATCTCGCTCGGCAGCGGCACCGCGACCATCGCCCTGTACCATACGGCCAACAGCGTCACCGGAATCAATGCCGGCACCGCCGACAACCTGTACGAACAGTCCGGCATCAGCGGCGGCCACATCACCATCGTCGGTTTCGCGCCGCTCGATTATGGCCTGCCCTCGCATGACCAGATCCACTTGAATGTCGGCGTCACCGCCACCTTCAGCACCAATGGCGCAGGCAACGCCGTCGCCACGTTGTCGGATAACACGGTCATCACCTTCAGCGGCGTCACGCAGGTCGGACTCAACCACGTCACGGTGAGCGGCAGCACGATCACCTGATCGGGCGACGCCGCGCGCCTCGGGGCTCATCAAGGGGAACCAGCCGGTTCCCCTTTTTGCATACGGGCCGTTGGATCACCCCGTCCGCTTCGATCAGCCCGGCCCATCGGCCTCGCGCGCGCGCGCCAAATGCCTGGCAGTGCGCAGCAAAAATGCCTGATCGTCCTCGCTGCACGCGCGATAGAGCCGCAACAGCGCGAACTCGGTGGCATGCACCGCCATCGGTCCACCACCTGCCGGCTGCTGGCCCGTTAGCAGATATTCGACCGCGGTCCCCAGCACCCGCGCAATGCGCGCCAGATTGCCGCCGACCTGTCCGGACCGGTCGGTTTCCCACTGGGCGACGGCACTGCGCGACACCCCAACCGCGCGCGCCAGATCCGCCTGCGTCAATCCTGCCGCCTGTCGTGCCGCGCGAATCCGCTCACCGGCACCCTGTTCGACCGCCGGATCTGACGTTGTATCTGACATATCGCTATCGTATATGTCATTCATTCTAACAGTTCCACGCTTTTTGTTTGACATTATATGTTAGAATATATAACAAGTTGGGATAGCGATGATGTCGCTCACAAGGACGCAAAGATGCCCCCGAAACATGTCTGGACCGAGCCGCGAGACACCCAACTCCGCCGCCTCCGCCACGACGGCGCCGATTGGGGCGCCATCGCCGCCACCCTGTCGATGTCGCGCAACGCCGTCATGGAGCGCGCGCGACGGATCGGCGCCCGCCTACCGCCCCCCGAATCCGTGGCTTCGGCCCAGGCCAGGCTGCTGATGGACCCGTCACGCGATCCCCTCCCAGCCGGACACACGGTCACCTGGACCGCCATCACCGCAGGTACCGCGCTCGCAGGCACCGGCTACCACGACGCCGGCTATGACTGCCCCACAGACATCGCCTCAAACCGGAACAAATCATGAACAATATCCGGCTGACAACCCGCCATACCCGCCCCGCCGCCGCCCACGATGGCCGCATCGACCGCGATTACGTCATCTACCGCCTAGAAGAGGCCGGCGAAACGCTGCTCGCCCTTCCGGCCACCGGCTACACCACCCGCCTGCGCACCAGCTCGCTCGACATCGTCCGCAGCGCCATCGACGGCCCGGCCGACGATACCGATCGCAAGCTGCGTCCGGCCACGCCAAGCTCCGACCGGATCACCCGCATGGACGACGCGCTCGCCTGGATCCCCCTGATCCCGCGCGACCGCTACGTGCTCCGCCGTATCGTCGGCGCGCGCAGCCTGGTCAGCCCCGTCACCGAACGTCATTTGTTCAGCTGGCGCCGCCTCGGCGCATTGCTCGGCGCCGACCACAAGGCCATCCAACGCTGGCATGCCCAGGGCATCGACATCATCCTCGCAGTCCTGATGGCCGCCAGCACCCGGCAGCGTGGCGGCCATTGCCAACCCCATTCATGATGGTCATAATGTAAACAGTAGAAGGCATGGCGCATGCGGGTCGACCGATCCACCCTGAACGCCCATCACGGCGCCCTCATCGCGCAGGCCGGCCGCCTGTTCCGCCGCCGCGGGATCGAGGCGGTGGGCGTCGCCACGATCAGCCGCGCCGCCGGCCTCACCCATGGGGCCTTCTACGGTCACTTCCCCAGCAAGGCCGCGCTGGCCGCCGCCGCATGCCGGCAATCGCTGCATGCCGGCGCCGCCCGGTGGCGCGATCTCGCGGCCCACGCCGATCGACATCATCGTGACCCGCTGGCCGCGGTGATCGCCGATTATCTCAGCATCCGGCATCGCGACGCACCCGAGGACGGCTGCGCGCTGGCCACCCTCGCCCCCGAGCTCGGCCGTGATCCCGACCTGCGTTCCGCTCTCGACGAAGGCACCGAAACCCTCATCGATGCGCTGCGCCACCTGATCACCGCGCGTCACCCCACTCTGGACGAGGCCACCCGCACACGCCGCGCCTGCGCCGTGCTGGCAGCCCTGATCGGCGGCATCATCGTCGCCCGCGCCACCGCAAACGACGAATATGCCGACGCCACATTGGCCGCCGCCGCCGCGATGGCCCTCCACGCCGCCGACAGCTGAAGGATCGGTCAATGCTCTCCCACCTCCTCGCCCCCGCCTTGGCCCGCCGCGGCATCCATTATGGCTGGGCGATCGTGGCCGTCACCTTTCTGACCATGCTGGCCACATCGGCGGCCATGGGCATGGCCGGCGTCCTGCTGCTGCCATTGCACACCGAGTTCGGCTGGGACGATTCCTCGATCTCCGGCGCGCTGGCCCTGCGGCTGCTGCTGTTCGGCCTGGTCGGCCCCTTCGCCGCGGCCTTGATGCTGCGCTACGGCCTGCGCGCCGTCGTCGCCACCGCGCTGGCGATGATCGTCGCAGCCCTCATCCTGGCCACCCGCATCACCGCCCTGTGGCAGCTCTGGGCCTCCTGGGGCCTGATGGTCGGGCTGGCCACCGGCATGACCGCCATGGTGCTCAGCGCCAGCGTCGCCAACCGCTGGTTCACCGCGCGGCGGGGCTTGGTCATGGGCATGCTCAGCGCCAGCAACGCCACCGGCCAGCTGTTGTTCCTTCCCGTCGCAGCCTGGCTGTCCGACCATATCGGCTGGCGCGCCGCCATGCTGCCCGCCGGCATCGCCTGCGCCGTCTGCTTCGTCCTGGTCCTGCTGGTGATGCGCGACCACCCCGGCGAGCTCAATTTGCCCAGCTACGGCGAGACCAAGATCGTGCCCCCGCCGATCCGGGGCGCCGCCGGCAACGCCGTGCAGCTCAGCTTCAACGCCCTGGCCGCCGCCGCCAAAACCCGCACCTTCTGGATCCTGTTCGGCACCTTCTTCGTCTGCGGCCTCTCCACCAACGGCCTGGTGCAGAACCATTTCATCCCACTGTGCCACGATTTCGGCATGGATGGCGTGACTGCTGCGAGCGTGCTCGCCATGATGGGCGCCTGCGATTTCGTCGGCACCATCGGCTCCGGCTGGCTGTCGGACCGCTTCGACAGTCGCAAGCTGCTGTTCTGGTATTATGGCCTGCGCGGCGTCAGCCTGCTGTTCCTGCCATACTCCACATTCTCGCTTTACGGCCTGAGCCTGTTCGCGGTGTTCTACGGGCTCGACTGGATCGCCACCGTGCCCCCCACCGTCAAGCTCGCCAGCCAGGCGTTCGGCCGCGAGCAAGCCCCCTTGGTGTTCGGCTGGGTGTTCACCGCCCACCAGCTCGGGGCCGCCAGCGCGGCCCTGGGCGCCGGCATCACCCGCGACGCGCTCAACAGCTACCTGCCGGCGTTCATCGCAGCCGGACTCGCCTGCATGATCGCCGCGGTGGCAGCCCTCGCCATCCGCCGCCCCGCACGGGTCGCCACGGCCATTCAGGCCGCCGAATAATCAGGGTCACTCGCTGGCCGCCTGATCGACCTCATCCGGCTCGTCGGTCGCCCCCAACAGCGCCGCGGCCGTCTCGGGATCGGCATTCTCGACACTGCGCAGCACCCGCCCCACCGCGCGCGTGCGAGTCCGCGCCTGATGGATGGTGGTCGAGAACCGATCCGCCTGCTGCGCCAGCTTGTCGAACACCGCATCCATTTTGCCCATCTCGAGCTTGGTCGCCCCGAGCAGTCGCCCGATCTCCTCGGCCTTGCGCTCCAGGGACATGGTGATGTGCCCGAGATGGATGGTCCGCAGCAGTGCTGGAAACAGGCTCGGCCCCAGCAGCACCACCCGATGCATCCGCCCGATCTCATCGATCAGCCCGGCAATGCGCGCGACTTCGGCGTACAGCCCATCGGTCGGCAGATACAACACGGCGAACTCCACCGTGTCCGGCGGCGAGATATATTTTTGCGCGATCTTCTTCGCCTCGTCGCGAATCCGCCGCTCCAGCGCCCGCCGGGCCGCCCGCTCGCCCTCCACATCGCCGGCCTCGCTGGCATTGAGCATCCGCTCATAATCCTCGACCGGAAATTTGGCATCGATCGGCAGCCGCATTTTGGCCTCGCCCTGCATCGGCATGATCACCGCGAATTCCACGACGTCGTCCGATCCCGCGCGGGGCTTCCAGTTGGTCTCATAGGCGCCGGCCGGCAGGATATCGTCCAGCATGGCGCGCAGCTGGGTCTCGCCCCACCCGCCCCGCGTCTTCACGTTACCGAACAGCCGCTTGATATCGCCGATCTGGGCCGTCACCGCCTGCACGTCGCCCATCGCCTTCTGCACCGCGGCGAACTGCTCGGTCACCCGGGCGAAGCTGGTCGTCATCTGCTTCTCGACCGCAACATGCAGCTGCTCGTTCACGCTGGCGCGGATCTCCGTCAGGCGGCCATCCATCGCCGTGCGCATCTGCTCCAGCGCCGTCGCCACCTCCACCCGCAACTGCCCGCCGACCTGCGCCTGTGCCGCCACCAGCGCGCGCTCGGTCGCGGCCAGCGTCGCCCGCAGCGTCTCCGCCTCGCTGCGCTGTCCCGCCAACCCCTGCTCGGCCAGCAGCCGTAGCCGCTGCAGCCGATCGCGCGCCACCAGACCCTGCCACACCAGCAGCACGATGATCACGCTGCCGAGCCCCACGGCCAACCCGAGCATGTCCGACGGCGCCAACAGCATCGCGCTCATGCCCCCTCCAGGAAATCGTGCGTCGCCTGCGCCGCCGCGGCCAGTCCCAGTCGGGTCGTCTGCACGCCTGCCGGAAATGCCGACAGCAGCCGGGTCGGCGTTTGCCGGTCCAGCAGCACGAACACGCCCCGGTCGGTGGCCGAGCGGATCAACCGCCCGAACGCCTGCCGCAAGCGAAACCGGACCACCCGATCGTCGAACCCGCCGGGATCCCCGTCGGACAGATGCACCCGCCGCTCGCGATGCAGAATATCCGGTCGCGGCCATGGTACCCGCTCGAACACCACCAGCCGCAGCGAACGCCCGGGCACATCCACCCCATCGCGCATCGCGTCCGTCCCCAGCAGGCAACTATCCTCCTCGGTGCGAAACACATCGACCAGCGTGGCATTGTCCATCGCGTCGACATGCTGCGCCAGCAACGGAATGCCCGCCGCCTCCAGATCGGGCGCGATCCGCGCATGCACCGCGCGCAGCCGGCTGATCGCGGTGAACAGCCCCAGCGCGCCCCCGCCGGCCGCCACGAACAACGTCCTGAACGCAGCGGCCAAAGGCGCCATGTCGCGCGTGTTGACATCGCTGATCACAAACGCCCGGGTCTGGGCCGCGTAGTCGAACGGGCTGGCCACCGCGATGCGGATCGCCGGCGACGGCAGATGCGTCGCACCCACCCGCGCCTCCGCTGACAGCCAGGCCGCGTCGACATCCTCCGCGCCCCCGTCGCGCGCGCCGCTGTCGCGTAACGTCGCGGAGGTCACCAGCAGCCCCTGCGCCGGCCGGGCCAGCACGGTGGCGAACGGGATCGTCGGGTCCAGCCAATGCCGATGCAGCCCGACATCCCGATCCCCCGCCTCGCGCCGATCGAGCCGCAGGAACAGCACATGCTCCGGCCGCACCCCCGGCTCCGGCTGCGGTTGCGACACCGCCTGCAGCATTGCCTGCCAGGCGGTCAGCGCATCGATCGCCCGCCTGCGCAACGACCGGCAGGTCGCCTCGATCCGATTGCGAAGCGCTGCGTCCAGTTCCGCCGCCTCATCATCGAGCCGCTCCTCCAACCGCTGCGCCAGGGTCTTCAGCGGCGCCTCGAGGCGTCCCAGCGAGCGCGCCAGAAACCGCGCGATGTCCGGCAGCTCGGCGTTCACCGGATACAGGTCGCATTCGATCACGCCCGGCTTCGGCTCACCCTCGCCAGGCACACGCGCCAACAGCTGGCCGCGCGCGGCATCCAGAAACAGCTCGCTCGGATTGGGCCGGGCCGCATCGGCGCCGGACAGCTGCGCGGGTGGCGACGACAGCCGCATCGACCAGCCCGGCGCGGGCAACGCCCGCGCCGCCTGCAGCGCCGCCTCCAGCGGCGCTTCCAGCTCGGGCTTTCCCGCCACCAGATCCTCCAGCCGCCGCCGCAGCCCACGCGCCCGCGAGCGGCCGCCCTCGGCGCCCAGCAGCCACCGCCGCAACTCCGCCGCCTCGATCCCGGAGAACTCGGCGGAGAACGCGCTGTCCGCGGCATCGAACACGTGATGCCCCTCGTCGAACACGTAGCGCGCGGGCACCACGTTGTCGTCGATCCCGCCCCACGCGGCCTGCGCCATCACCAGCGCATGGTTGGCGACCACCAGATCGGCCGTCCGCGCCCGCCGCACCGTGTGCTCCACGAAGCATTTGCGCCAATGCGGACAGCCGGCATGGATGCACTCGCCACGGCGATCGGCCAGGCCGGCCGCGACCCCCGCGCCGAACAGATCGGCGAACCAGCCGGGCAGGTCGCCACCCTGGATATCACCATCGCTCGTCGCCATCGCCCAGCGCGCCACCAGCCCGAGCGGGATCACCGACTGCGGCAGCGAACCGGCCACCGCCGCGCCCACCGCATCCTCGAAATTGAGCAGGCACAGATAATTCTCCCGCCCTTTGCGCACCACCACCCGCCGCCGCCGTTCCACCGGATCGGGCACCAATCGGGCGAGCTCACTCTCCACCTGCCGCTGCAGATGCCGCGTGAAGGTCGAAATCCACACCGGCGCCTTGTTCCGCTCCGCCCACAGGCTGGCCGGCGCGATGTAGCCCAGCGTCTTGCCGGTCCCGGTTCCCGCCTCCGCCAACACCAGATGCGGATCGCCGCGCACCTCCCGCGGCGCGAACGCCGCCGCCGCGGCGGCGGCATAATCCGCCTGCCCCGGCCGCTGCTCCGCCCCCGCCCCAAGCATGGTCGCCAGCCGGGCCCGCGCCTCGCCGGGCGCCACCGCCAACGACGATGGCGGCGGCGGGGGGGCCGCCTCCTCCCATTCCGGCAACCGCTTCCACACCCGCAACCCATCCGCCGAGGCGGCTGCGGCCGGCCGCCCCAACGCTGCCATCACGAACACCGCCCAATCCCAGCCCACCTCGCCCATGCGGGCCGCGAGCCCCGCGGCCAGTCTATTGGCGATGAGCTCGCGCCCTGCCGACAGCCGCGCCAGCAGCGCCAGCGCCATTTCCAGCAGCATCGCGGCGGCCGCCTCAGCACCGGCTCCCGGGGGCGTCATATCGAGCGCCAGCGCGAGCCCCCGCGGCGTCGGCGCCACCGGGCGCGCGGGCAGCACGAACGCGAACAATTCCAGCAGATCAAGCGCGGGCATGCCCGGCAGTCCCAACCGCCGCAGCGTCGCCGGCGCATGCACCAGCAGCGGCGGCGGCAGCGTCCGCAGCAGGTCCCTGGCATCGGCCATGCCGAGGTCAAGCACCTCGCCATCCCCCGTCACGATCGCCGCCCGCCCCACGCCGGCCACGACCGAGGGCGCGTCCGGCAGCAGGATGCGTGGCGGCACGGCCGGCATGTCGCTCGGAGAACTCGCGACTCGCGTCATATCGGCACTATAGGGACCCCGCCGGATTGACCAAGGCGCCCCCCGTCCATAGCTTGCGGCGGATGTCCGATACCCAACCTTCGCCTCCGAAATCCTGGCCATTCGACGAGGCGCGCAAGCTGATCGAGCGCCTCGCCACACGCGGCGACAAAACGGCTTTGTTCGAGACCGGCTACGGCCCCTCCGGCCTGCCGCACATCGGCACCTTCGGCGAAGTCGCCCGCACCAGCTGGGTGCGCCACGCCTACACCGAGCTTACCGGACGCCCCAGCCGCTTGCTGGCGTTCAGCGACGACATGGACGGCTTGCGCAAGGTCCCCACCAACGTCCCCAACCAGGAGCAGCTGCGCGCCTATCTCGGCCAACCGCTGACCCGCGTGCCCGATCCGTTCGGCACCCACGACAGCTTCGGCGCCCACAATAATGCCCGGCTGCGGGCCTTCCTGGATTCGTTCGGCTTCGACTACGAATTTGCCTCCTCCACCGACTATTATCGGGACGGCAGGTTCGACAGCGCCCTGCTCCGGGTGCTGGCGACCCACGACGAGATTCTGGCCGCCGTCCTGCCCACCCTCGGCCCGGATCGCCGGGCCACCTACTCGCCCTTCCTGCCCATCCATCCCGACACCGGCGTGGTGATGCAGGTGAAGGTGGAAAAAATCGACCTCGCGGCCGGCACCATCGCCTGGCGCGACGACGGACGCTGGTTCGAAACGCCGGTCACCGGCGGCGCCTGCAAGCTGCAATGGAAGGCCGACTGGGCGATGCGCTGGCACGCGCTCGGGGTCGACTACGAGATGTCCGGTAAGGACCTGATCGATAGCGTCCGCCTGTCCGGCCGGATCTGCAAGATCCTCGGCACCGAGCCGCCGGTCGGCTTCACCTACGAGCTGTTCCTCGACGAGCAGGCGCAGAAGATCAGCAAGAGCCGCGGCAATGGTCTGTCGGTGGAGGAATGGCTGCGCTACGCCCCCCCCGAGGGCCTCGCCCAGTTCATGTTCAACGCCCCGCAACGCGCCAAGCGCCTGCATTTCGACGTGATCCCCAAGGCGGTCGACGAATACCTCGCCAACGCCGCACGCGCCCAGAGCCAGCCGGACGCCGAGCGCACCGCCAACGCCGCCTGGCACATCCACGCGGGCCACGTGCCGCAATCCGCGCACAGCCCGATCTCGTTCGCCATGCTGCTCAATCTGGCCAGCGTGGTGAACGCCGACACGCCCGACATCCTGTGGGGCTTCATCCGTCGCTACAACCCGGCCGCCACCCCCGAGGACATGCCCTTCCTCGCCAGCCTGGTCGACTATGCGCTGGCCTACTACGCCGACTTCATCCGCCCGGCCAAGCAGTTCCGCGTGGCCGACGACACCGAGGCCGCCGCCCTGGGCGACCTCGCCGCCGAACTGCGGCAATTGCCGCCCGACACGCCAGCCGAGGCCATTCAAAATGTCCTGTACGACGTCGGCAAGCGTCACCCCTTCGCCGATCTGCGCGCCTGGTTCGGCTGCCTCTACCAGCTGCTACTCGGCCAACAGGACGGCCCACGTTTCGGCCAGTTCATCGCCCTCTACGGCATCCCGGAGACCATCGCGCTGATCGAGACGGCCCTCGCCCGCGCGCCCAGCCTGCCCGCCACGGCCTGACGGACCGGGTGGTGGGCGGCGGCTTGAAAAAACTCCTGCGTCACCTGCCGGCCGTCCTCGGCGTCGCGCTGTTCGCCGGCGCCGTCTACGTCGTCCAGAAAGAATTCCGCAACCTCAAGATCTCCGACATCTCCAAGGCCCTGCACGCCATCCCCACCATGGCGCTGGTGATCTCCGCCGGCTGGACCGTGCTCTCCTATTTCATTCTGACCTTCTACGATCGCCTCGGCACCATCTATGCCGGCCGCCGCGTCAGCTATGGCAAAGTCGCCTTCGCCTCGTTCTGCGCCTATGCGTTGGCCCATAATCTCGGCTTCGCCGCCGTCTCCGGGGCTGCCGTGCGCTACCGCCTCTATGCCCATTGGGGGCTGACACCGCTGCAGATCGGAAAGGTGGTGGCGTTCTGCAGCCTCACCTTCGGCCTCGGCGGCATGGTGCTCGGCGGCACCATCCTGTTCACCGAACCGACCGCCGTGCCGTTCTTCGGGGATCGTCTGCCGGCGATCGCCATGTATGCCATCGCCGCCGGCCTGTGGGTCATCGTCGCGATCTACATCGCCTTGTCACGCGGCCTCGGCACGATCCGCGCCTTCGGCCACGAAATCGAACTGCCGAGCTGGCGCATGGCGATCGTGCAGGTGACGTTGGCGACCCTCGATGTCGCGGTCACCGCGGCGATCTTCCATGCGCTGCTGCCGGGCTCGATCGGCCTCACCTACACGCGGTTCCTCGGGGTCTATCTCGCCTCCTACACCGCGGGGCTCGCGGCCAACCTGCCCGGCGGCCTCGGCGTGTTCGACACCGCCATGCTGCTGGGCCTGTCGCCCTACCTCGATCCGCCGCAGATCATCGGCGCGATCCTGGTGTTTCGCCTGTATTATTACATCATCCCGCTGTTCATCGCCGGCAGCCTGTTCGCCGGCAACGAGGTCATGCTGCGCGGCCGCGGCATCCTCAAAGGGCCCGCCGCGGACGGTCCCGTGGCCGACGCCGAGACCCCGGTCAGCGGCCATTGGAGCGAGCCGGATTTCGTGGTGGCTGCCGGCACCGGCATGGTCGCCCTGTGCGGCGCGTTGCTGCTGTCGCTGGGCATGCTCGAAACCGGCTCCGATTTTTCCTGGATCGATCCGGATCTCGCCTACGTCGTCAACGAGGCCAGCCAGTTCGCGCCGAGCCTCATCGGGGCCGCCTTGCTGGTGATGGCCGGCGGCCTCGCCCAGCGCGTCAACCTTGCCTGGACCGGCACCATCGTCCTGCTGGTGGTGGCCGCCATGTTCACCGTGGCCGACGGCGAGCCCCCCTGGATTCCCGCGGTGATGCTGATCGCGGCGCTGCTGATCGCGCCGTTCCACCGTGCCTTCTACCGACGCGCCCGCCTGCTCAGCGGCCGCCTGCAGCTCGGCACCGCCGTCCCGCTCTTCACCCTGATCGCCTGTGTGCTGGCGCTCGCCGCCTTCGAGCCGCACATACGCTGGCTCGACAGCAACAGCTGGTGGGCGGTGATCCTGTCGCCCGACGTGCCCAACTCCCTGCGCGCCTCCGTGGCGCTCACCGTGGCGCTGGCCCTGATCGCGCTGTGGCGCCTGGTCCGCCCCGGGCGGGTGCCATGGACCCCCTGGAGCGACGCCGCCCGCTTCCGCTTCGCCGGCCTCGGCGCCCTGCCGCCACAGGGGGCCGACGGCGTCGTCTGGGGCGAGGCCGAGCGCGCCGCCATCCCGTTCCGCCGCATCGGCGGCGTCCTGCTCGCCCTCGGTGACCCGATCGGCGCCGAGGCCGATCGCGTATCGGCGATCTGGCGCCTGCGCGACCTCGCCCAGCAGGACGGGCTCGACCCCGCCGTCTGGCAGGCGAGTCGCCGCCTGCTACCGGTCTACGCCGACCTCGGCCTGTCCGCGCTGCCGCTCGACGAGGCCGGCCAATTGCTCGGCGAACAGCCCGATGGCGTCGAACCCCGCGTCACCCATTATCTCGTCTGCGTCGCCGAGCGCGACCTGCCCGCCCTGCTGCCGATGCTCCCCGCGCTGGCCGCCGGCCAATACCCGGTCGTCCGAGCCTGACCCCCTCTCCGACGCCAACCAGGAACCAAGTGCCGCGATGACCACGATCCTCTATTCCGAGCCGATGTACCCGGATGACAGCGTCGAGCGCGAGGTGTTCGGCGCCGACACCACCCTGCTGCTGAGCGAAACCGCGACACTCGCCGACATCCCCGACGACATCTGCGCGGCCACCGACGGCCTGATGCTGTTCCGCCTGTGGGCCAGTGCCGCCGAGCTCGCCCGCTTCCCCCGCCTGCGCGCGATCGTTCGCATGGGCGTCGGCTACGACCGGATCGACCGTAAGGCCGCCGCCCGGCAGGGCATCATGATCTGCAACGTGCCCGACTACGGCACCATGGAAGTCGCCGACCACGCCGTCGCCGTCGCCCTCGGCCTGCGCCGTGGCCTGTTCCTGCATCACGACGCGCAGCGCCGCGCGGCACCGGCCGCCTGGGAGCCGATCATCTCCCCGGTGATCCGCCGCCTCGGCGTGCAGACCTTCGGCATCATCGGCCTTGGCCGCATCGGTACGGCGGCCGCCCTGCGCGCCCGCGCCTTCGGCTTCAACGTGGTGTTCTACGACCCCTATCGCCCCAACGGCGCCGAACTGGCGCTGGGCATCGGTCGCGCCAAGACGCTGGACGACCTGCTCCGCCAGTCGGACGTGCTGTCCCTGCACATCCCGCTCACGCCGGAGACCGACGGCATGCTCGGCCTCGCCGAACTGTCGCGCCTGCCCGCGGGCGCGGTGGTGGTCAGCACCGCCCGCGGCCCCTCGATCGATCTCGACGCGCTGGAAACCCTGCTGCGCAGCGGCCACATCGCCGGCGCCGGGCTCGACGTGCTGCCCGTCGAACCACCGGAAGACCCCATCCCCTCACTGCTGCGCGCCTACCGCGCCCGCGAGCCGTGGCTCGAAGGCCGCCTGGTGATCACCCCGCACACCGCCTTCTATTCGCCGCAGGCGTGGGACGACATCCGCCGCAAATCCGCCGAAACCATGGCAGCGGCATTGCTCAGCAACACCCCGCAAAACGTGATTTCCCCCGATATGTATTGAGGAAATCGATGATCGAACCGGTCCCCTTCCAACCCGACCGCTTCCACACCGCGGCCGCCCATTACCGCACGGGACGGGCACCTTATCCGCCCGCTTTGATCGCCCGCGTCGCCGAACGCATCGGCCTGCGGCCGAGCCATCGCGTGATGGACCTCGGCTGCGGCCCCGGCCCGCTGGCCGTCGCCTTCGCACCCCTGGTCCACGACGTGATCGCGATCGATCCCGAACCCGCCATGCTCGCCGAAGCCCGCATGGCCGCTGCCGGCCTGTCGAACATCCGCTTCGTGCAAGGCAGCTCCTACGATCTCGGCCCCAGCTTCGACCCGGTCTTCCTGGTCACCATGGGCCGCTCGTTTCACTGGATGGACCGCGTCGACACCCTGGTCCGGCTCGACCAGTTGATCGAACCAGGCGGCGCCGTGGCACTGATCCACGATGCCCGCCTGGATATTCCAATCAATGGCTGGCGCGCCGCGTTCGATGCCGTGCTGGCCCGCTACGAGGACCCCGGCACCGCCTGGCGCGGCCCTGACTGGGTGCGCCACGAGGCCATCCTGCTCGACTCCCCGTTCAGCCGCATGGAGACGCTCGGCGTGATCTGGCGCCGCGACGTCCCGGTCGACCACCTCGTCGACCGCGCGCTGTCCTTGTCCTCGACCTCGCCCGCACGCCTCGGCGCGCGCGCCACCGCCATGGTGGCCGAGCTGCGCGAGAGCTTTTCCCGGATCGCCCCCAGCGGCATGGTCACCGAGGTCTCCGAGGCCAAAGCGCTGATCGCCTGGCGGCCCTGACGATCACCCCTCGTCACCGCGCATGGGCAGCTCGCCGGGCCTTCGGTAACATGCCCGCGAATCGCCATTGGAGCCGACCGCATGACTGACCTGCCCGAAGCCGACGCCGCGACGCGCGCGCATTTCACCACCTGGCTCGATCAGTTCGCGAGCTACGTCCGCGACGTGGACTACGCCTCCGCCCGGCCGCTGTTCCACGCCGACGTGCTGGCATTCGGCACCCATCGCGACGTTATCGCCGGGCTCGACACGTGGCTCGCCACGCAGTGGGACAATGTCTGGCCGAAGACCACCGATTTCCGCTTTGCGATGGACTCCACACGCATTCTGGCCAGCGACGACGCCAGCATGGCAGTCCTGGTCGCCCCCTGGACCAGCACCGGCTACCATCCCGACGGAACCGCGTTCGATCGTCCCGGCCGCGCCACCATGGTCTTTCATCGCGCCGGCGACGGCTGGCTGTGCGTGCACTCGCACATGTCGCTGAACCGCGGCGTGCCGCAGACCAGCCACGCGAACCGCCCGGTCAAAGCCCGCTGACACTCGTGGTGCGATCCCGACGCTTCCTACCCAAGCATCGGGTGAATCGCCCCACCACATCATAGCCTCGTGGTTAAAGTCCGAAGGGTCTTCCCTCGGACTTTGACCACTAGGTTGACACTCTGCCGGCACCGATCGCACCTTGCCGACAGGGTGGAATACGAGGCATCGACCATGACCGGCAAAAATGATGGCTTCGACGGTCGGCTGCGCAGCCGCCGCTGGTTCGACAATCCGCACGATCCGGCGATGACCGCCCTCTATGTCGAACGCTACCTGAATTTCGGTCTCACCCGTGAGGAACTGCAAGGCGGCCGGCCGATCATCGGCATCGCCCAGACCGGCTCCGACCTGTCGCCCTGCAACCGCCACCACATCGACCTCGCAACCCGCGTGCGTGACGGCATTCGTGACGCCGGCGGCATCCCGCTCGAATTCCCCATCCATCCGATCCAGGAAACCGGCAAGCGCCCGACCGCGGCGCTGGACCGTAACCTGGCTTATCTCAGTCTGGTCGAAGTGCTGCACGGCTATCCCATCGACGGCGTCGTGCTCACCACCGGCTGCGACAAGACCACCCCCGCTTGTCTGATGGGCGCCGCCACCGTGAACATTCCCGCCATCGTGCTGTCCGGCGGCCCGATGCTGGACGGCTGGTGGCAGGGGCGTCTGTCGGGCTCCGGCACCATCGTCTGGGAGGGTCGCAAGCTCTACGCCGAGGGCAAGATCGGCTATGAGGAATTCATGAAGATGGTGGCGTCCTCGGCGCCGTCGGTCGGGCACTGCAACACCATGGGCACCGCCCTCTCGATGAACGCGCTCGCCGAGGCGCTGGGCATGTCGCTGCCCGGCTGTGCCGCGATCCCCGGGCCATACCGCGAGCGTGGCCAGATGGCCTACGAAACCGGCCGCCGCATCGTCGCCATGACGCTGGAAAATCTGCGCCCCTCGGACATCATGACCCAGGCCGCGTTCGACAACGCCGTGGTCGCCGCCGCCGCCCTCGGCGCCAGCTCCAACTGCCCGATCCATATGGTTGCGATCGCCCGCCACATGGGCATCGACCATTCCCTCGACGATTGGCAGAAGCTCGGCCCCGACATCCCCCTGCTGGTCGATTGCCAGCCCGCCGGCCGTTTTCTCGGCGAGGCGTTTCACCGCGGCGGCGGCGTCCCCGCCGTGATGAAGGAACTCCTGGCCGCCGGCAAACTGCACGGCGACGCCATGACCGTCACCGGCCGGACCCTTGCGGAAAATCTCGCGGACGTCCCCGACGGCGACCGCGAGGTGATCCGCGCCTTCGCCAAGCCGCTCAAGCAATCGGCCGGCTACGTGGTGATGACCGGCAATCTGTTCGACAGTGCGGTGATGAAGATCAGTGTCATCGACAAGGAGTTCCGCGACCGCTTCCTGTCCGACCCATCCCGTCCCAACGTGTTCGAAGGCAAGGCGATCGTGTTCGAGGGCCCGGAGGATTACCACGCCCGCATCGAGGATCCCGATCTCGGCGTCGAGGACCAGTCCGTCCTGATCATCCGCAATTGCGGCCCGGTCGGCTATCCAGGCAGTGCCGAGGTGGTCAACATGCAACCGCCCGCCAGCATGTTGAATCGCGGCATCAACGCGCTGCCGACGATGGGCGATGGCCGCCAGTCCGGCACCTCCGGCTCGCCCTCGATCCTCAACGTCTCGCCCGAGGCCGCCATCGGCGGAGGCCTTGCGCTGTTGCAGACCGGCGATCGCATTCGCATCGATCTCAACACCCGCCGCGTCGATCTACTGCTGTCGCCCGAGGCAATCGCGGCGCGGCGCGACGCCTGGTCACCGGCCATCCTCACCAACAAGACGCCCTGGGAGGAGATCTACCGCGCCACGGTCGGGCAGCTCGGCACCGGCGCCTGTCTCGAACCCGCGACCCTCTACTTGAACATCCTCGAAACCCTCGGCGAGAGCCGCAACAACCACTGACCTCCAGGAGAACGCGGCATGACCGCAAGACTGCAAGGCAAGACGGCCTTTGTAACGGCGGCCGCCCAAGGCATCGGACGAGCCACAGCGCTCGCGTTCGCCGCCGAGGGTGCCACGGTGCACGCCACCGACCTCAATGCCGCCAAGCTGGCCGACCTCGCCGGCCCCAATCTGCACGTCGCCGGCCTCGACGTGCTGGACCCCGCAGCGATCGCCGCCGCGGCCAAATCGGTAGGCCCGGTCGATATCCTTTTCAATTGCGCGGGATTTGTGCACCAAGGCAACGTGCTCGACGCCAACGAGGCCGAATGGGATTTCGCCTTCAACCTGAACGCCCGCTCGATGTTCCGCACCATCCGCGCCTTCCTGCCCGGCATGGTCGAACGCGGCCAGGGGTCGATCGTCAACATCGCCTCGGTCGCCAGCAGCGTCAAAGGCATCCCCAACCGCTTCATCTACGGCACCAGCAAGGCCGCCGTCATCGGATTGACCAAGTCTGTCGCTGCCGATTTCGTGCAGGAAAAGATCCGCTGCAACTGCATCTGTCCCGGCACCGTGCAGTCGCCGAGCCTCGATGACCGCATCGCCGCCAACGCCGCCGCCGCCGGCTCGATCGAGGCCGCCCGCGCCGCCTTCGTCGCCCGTCAGGCGATGGGTCGCCTCGGCACGCCGGAAGAAAT
>Ga0116226_10000140_pt1 | contig 54940 bp, 42 predicted proteins | sample S1TSphfallax_FD_89692 | JGI IMG/M metagenome (GOLD analysis project Ga0116226, IMG submission 89692) | Host-associated microbial communities from peat moss isolated from Minnesota, USA - S1T2_Fa - Sphagnum fallax MG | ecosystem: Host-associated > Plants > Peat moss > Unclassified | place: USA... | reverse complement strand
CGGCCGTGGCGGGGTGGGCGGCCCCCTGTATGCGTGTGTGGCCGCTCCGGCTCGTGTCGCGCCCTCTCCACCACTCTGCGTCTCTTCCTCCTCCCCCGCTGCGCAGGGGAGGATTAAGGGAATGGCGGGGACGTTCCTTCTCCTACCGCACAGGCTTCTGGAATTTCAGCACGAAATTATCTGCCTCACCGATCGCTTCATAAACGGCGCGATCTTGATCACCCAAGGCCAAGGTCGGAGGCAAGGTCCAGACGCCCTTGGGCCAATTGGTCGTGTCCTTCGGGTTAGCATTGATTTCCGAAGACCCGAGCAGCACGAACCCGGCCTTCTGCGCCAGCGCGACAGCATAGTCCTGGCGGACATAGCCGCTTGCTGCTTCGGGATCCTGCGGCTTGTCGGGCCGGCCACGATGCTCTTCGACGCCCAGGATCCCGCCGGGTTTCAGCGCCTTGAAAAACGCCGCAAAGGCCTGATCGCCATAGCCGTCTTTCATCCAATTATGCAGATTCCGAAACGTCACCACCAAATCGGCGGAACCGGGTGGCGCAATATCGCCATGATCCTTGCCGAAATTTGTGACTTTAACCGCGCCGTAGATCGCGGGATCAGCGGCCAGCTTTTGCCGGAACTTGGCGTTGCTGGCGTCGAGCGTCGAGTTGCCCGAATCATCCGGCAGGATCGCCGCATAATAGGTGCCGTGATCGTGCAGATAGGGCGCCAGAATCTCCGTCCAATAGCCGCCGGACGGCCAGATTTCGACGATTGTCTGGTTGGGCTTCAGCCCGAAGAAGCTCAATTCTTCGACCGGATGACGCGCTGTGTCGCGCGCAACCAGAGAGGGCGTCCGCTGCACACCATGGGCGGCCGCTTCAAGCGAGGCATCAGTCGCCGCATAGGCCTCGTGCCACAGAGCAGACGCCGCGATGATCGCGAGTCCGCATTGTCCAAAAATTCGCCGTCTCATTCTCTCAGCCCTCTCCGCGTCACGCCCGCGCGACGCTACTGAACCTGCACGACAGCGTCAACATATCGACGCTATTACCAAAATATTGCCATACCCAACCACAAGAATAAAAATGGCACAGAGTTTGGATCAATTTATGGCGTGCGGTGTTCTCTACGGCTTATCCCGCTTGGAGGGTTCACATGGCAGGAGATCGGCGTCGGCACGTACTTTGTGTTTTCCCCCGATATGCCCCTAGTTTCGGCACATTTTCACGGGCGTATGGCGTCATGGGTGCCAAGGCTTTCATGCCCCCGATCGGGCTCCTCACCATTGCGGCCTATCTGCCGGAACGCTGGGACGTCCAGTTCATCGACGAGAATATCCGGCTAGTCACGGAGGATGAGCTTGCCTGGGCGGACGTGGTGTTCGTGTCCGGCATGCATGTCCAGCGGCCGCGGATTGAGGAAATTGGCCGACGCGCTGCAGCGGCGGGTGCGGTTACCGTTCTGGGCGGTCCTTCGGTGTCCGGCGCGCCGGATTGGTATGGTGGCTTCGATTACCTGCATATCGGCGAACTCGGCGACGCGACTGACCAGTTGATCGAGGCGCTCGACCGGGATATCACCCCGCCACCTGCGCAAATTCGCTTCGTCACTCAGGAGCGCCTGCCGCTCGACCAATTCCCGGCACCAGCCTGGAAGCATATTCGGACCAATCACTATTTCATCGCGTCGCTGCAATATTCATCCGGATGCCCCTATCGGTGCGAGTTTTGCGATATTCCGGCGCTGTACGGCCGCGTCCCACGGCTGAAGCGCCCGGAGCAGGTGATCCGCGAGCTTGATCTCATGCTGGAACGCGGCGTGCCGGCGGCGGTCTATTTCGTCGATGATAATTTCGTCGGCAATCGCCGCGCTGCCCGCGAATTGCTGCCGCATTTGATCGAGTGGCAGAAGCGTAATGCCTTTCCCGTGCAATTCGCCTGCGAGGCGACGCTCAATCTCGCCCGCGATGACGAGCTTTTGTCGCTGATGCGCGAGGCCTATTTCTGCACCGTATTCTGCGGCATCGAATCGCCGGACCCCGCCTCGCTGGCAGCGATGTCCAAGGAACATAATCTGGCCATGCCGATTTTCGAGGCGGTCGGCCGGATGAATCGCTACGGCATCGAGGTGGTCGCCGGCATCATATTGGGGCTCGACACCGACAGTGGCGCCAGTGTCGATGGGCTGCTCGATTTCGCCGAACAGGCGCATATCCCGATGCTGACGGTCAATCTGTTGGAGGCATTGCCACGCACGCCGCTCTGGAACCGCCTGGCCGCCGCCGACCGGATCGATGAAAGCCCCGGACGCGAGTCCAATGTGGTGTTCCTTAGACCCTACGATGAAGTGGTCGCGGGCTGGCGTTACGCTTTTGCCGAACTCTATAAGCCGGAAGCGCTATGGCGACGCCTCGCCTGGAACGCGCAGAACACCTACCCGAATCGCATCTCGCCACCCAATGCCGGGCCGCATCGGAGCTGGCGCGACCTGGTGAAGTTCCTGCGGATCGTCGGCAATCTCTTTGTTCGGGTCGGCCTCATCGCCGATTGGCGGCGTGAGTTCTGGCATCATGTCGGGCCACTCCTGGCGCGCGGCAAGGTCCGCGAAGCGCTGCATATGGCAGTGCTCTCCCACCATCTGATCGGTTTTGCCCGTGACACGGTAGCGGGGAAGACTAACGGCTCGTTCTACGCTCCGGAAAGCAAGCAAGCAGAGCCAGCCCGACTGCCGGTCTCGTCAAACGCGGCGGAGTAGTCACGCCAATACGCCCCTGCGCGTTCGCGCGGGGGAGGATTTTACAGCTTCGCCATCTCGGTCTTGAGCGTTGCAACCGCACGGTCGATCTGCGCGTCTTGATGCGCCGATGAGATGAAGAAGCGCAAGCGCGCTGACCGCTCCGGCACCGCGGGATAGAGGATCGGCTGGACATTCACCCCGGCGCCGAACATCGCTTCGGCGAGGCGCGCGGCTTTGATCGAACTGCCGGTGATAACCGGGACGATTGCGGTGCCGATGGAGTTGCCGGTATCCAACCCTGCCGCCTTGGCCTGCGCCAGGAAGCGCCCGCCATTATGGCTCAACCTTGAAACCCGTTCCGGTTCGGCGCGCATGATGTCGATCGCGGCCAGCGCCGAGGCGGCCAGAGGGGGCGCCAAGCCCACCGAATAGACAAATCCCGGTGCCGAATGTTTCAGGAAATCGATGAGCTCGGCTTTACCGGCGATATAACCGCCGCAGGAAACCAGCGACTTGCTGAGCGTTCCCATCCAGAGATCGACGCTGGTCGGATCGACCCCGTAATGCTCCGCGATACCGCGGCCGGTCTGCCCCAGCACACCCAGTGAATGCGCTTCATCCACCATAATCCAGCAATCGAACTCGCGGGCGAGCGCGATGAATTGCGGGAGATCCGGGACGTCGCCATCCATGCTGTAATGGCCTTCGATCACCAGCATGGCCCGCTTATGCCCGTCGCGTTGGGCTGCGAGCACCTGCCGGGCGGCGGCCACATCATTATGCTTGAACGAAAAGCGCCGCGCGCCGGAGAGCTGCGCGCCCTGCATCACCGAGTTATGGACGAGTTCATCATGAATAATGAGATCGCCGGGCCTGACACAATGGCCGAGCACCGTGACATTGGTCGCGTGGCCGCTGACCATGGCGATACAATCTTCCGCGCCATATAAATCCGCCAGGGCGCGTTCAAGCGCGCGGTGCAGCGGCCGTTCGCCGGAGACCATGCGGCTCGCCGACACCGACGTGCCATAACGCTGCACCGCCTCACCGACCGCGGTTGCAATCCGCGGATCGCCGTTGAGCCCGATATAATTATACGACGAGAAATTGAGGTAGCGCTTACCCTCGATCACGGTCTCGGCCGCGGCGAGGCCGTCATGCGTCTTGAAATAGGGATCGGCGATGCCCAGCCCGTCAGCGGCCTTGCGCATCATCTTGATTTCGCGAAGTCCCGGCAGCTCGAACGAGTCCGACCGGCGCTCCGCCTGCGGCTGAGTGAGAGCGGCCGCCTGACGGGCGAGGCCGCCGGTCATCCGCTTCAGCAGACTGGCCTTAGCACCCGCCGTCAGGCCGAATTTACGATCGCTTTCAATCATTCGCTGGCCCCGAGTGCCGGTTGACGCTTGCGGATCACGCGGTTGGCGAGTTCGGCTGCATCGGCTTCGTTCGACGTCTCATGCTGCAAAACGACCGAGATTTCCGGCTCTGCCTCAACCTGCCCGCCCAGCGACTGGGCGATGCGCGCTGCCATGGCGACCAGGGTCACGCTCTCATTCAGCATGAGCGCCGGGATTTCGACGCCGAGGCTCCGTTCGATCGCAATCCTGAGCTCGACCGCCATCAGCGAATCCATGCCGATTTCCGACAGCGGCCGGTTGGGGTCGAGCTTCGCCTTGCCGACGCGCAGGATCACCGCAATCTCGTCAAGCAGCAGGCCGAGCACGATCTCCTTCACCTCTTCCGGCGTTTTGCCAGCGAGGAGATCCGCGATATCGGCACCGTCGCCCCGTGCATCGGCTCTGCCCGCGACCGCGGCAAACATCGGCTCCGACAAAACCGGCAGATGCGATTTGCCTGCGCCCCAATTAACCTCGGCCAGCGCCACCGATGCGAGGCCGGAGGCCAGCATGGCGGGCAAGCTTGCCAAGCTCGGCGCTGCCTCCATCGGCACGGCCCCCAACCGTCGGGACAGCGCGTCGCGCTGGGCAGGATGATCCGCCAGATAACCGGCATCCGCGATCGGTCCCCATGCCACCGCCAGCGCCGGCAAACCTTCGGCGCGGCGGCGCGCCGCCAGCGTTTCGAGCGCCAGATTTGCCGCCACATAGCCGCCCTGCCCCGGCGCGCCCAACAAAGTCGTCGCTGAGGAGAACAACAGGAACAACTCGATCGGATCGTTTCGCGTCATCCGATCAAACAATTCCGCACCTTGGAGCTTTGGACGCAGCACCGCCTGGAACTTGGCTTCATCCAGCGATGCGACCAACCCGTCTTCGAGGATCATCGCGGCATGGATGACACCACCGATCGGCGGCATCGTCGCACGGATCTCAGATAGCGTCCGATCGAGCCGTGCCTCCTCGCCGACATCGCAGCTAAAGGCGGTTGCCGTCTTCGCCCCGGCTTTGCGCAGAGCCGCCAGAGCGGATGCCGCACCTGCGGCGGTCGAACCGCTCCGGCTCAGCAGCGCCACATGGCGGGCACCGGATTCGATGAGCCAGCGGGCCGTCGCCAGACCGAACCCGGACAGGCCGCCGCTGATCACGAAGGTGCGATCATCGCGGAGCGCAATCGTCTGTGGCAGCTCCGCTTCCGGTACCACCGCCGCATCCGGGGTCAGCACGATCTTGCCGATATGGCCGGAGGCGCGCATCAGCCGGAAGGCTTCGGTGACCTCCGAGAATGGCAGCGACAGATAGGGCAAGGGCTGCAAATCGCCCGTCGCGAATAGCGCCTGCAATTCCTCCAAAAGCGAACGCGCGATGGCCGGATGGCGCGCCACCAGCTCATCCGCGTCGATGGCGAAATACGAGATATTGTGGCGAACCGCGCGCAGCCCGATCCGGGTATTCTGATAGAAATCCCGTTTACCCAGCTCAAGGAACCGGCCGAACGGCCGCAACAGCCCGAGGCTGCGTTCCATGGCTTCTCCACCGAGCGAATTCAGCACCATATCGACGCCTTCGCCCCGGGTCAGCTCCATGACCTCGTCCGCAAAGCGTAGGCTGCGGGAATCCAACACATGATCGACGCCGATCGCGCGCAAGATCGCTCGTTTGACGGGCGAGCCGGCGGTTGCGATGACGGTTGCACCGACATGCTGGGCAAACTGAATCGCCGCGAGACCGACCGCGCCGGCACCGCCATGGATCAGGATCGTTTCGCCCCGCTGCAACCGCCCGAGCCGCGCCAAGGAATAGAGCACGGTAAGGAACGCAACCGGGATCGTCGCTGCCGCTTCGAAGCTGATCTCGTCGGCGAGCCGCGCCGCGCACTCGGCGCGCGTGATCACACTGGAGGCGAAGGAAGCCGGTGCGAAAGCCATAACGCGATCGCCGACCTGAACATTCTCGACGCCGGGGCCGATCGCCTTGACGACACCCCCGCATTCCATGCCCAGCGTCGCGCCCGCGAAACCATCCAACAGCGCCTCGTCGGGCAGCAACCCCATGCCCCACATGACATCGCGGAAATTGAGACCGGCGGCCTTGACTTCGATCGCAACTTGCCCCTGCCCCGGAACAGCGGCCACACGACGGCGCCAGCGCAGACTATCGAGAAATCCCGGTTCGGAGAGCGACAGGATAACCTCATCCGGGCCGTCGCATGCCGGCTGCGGCAATCCCCGACGGACCCGCGGTGCAGTACGGCCCTGTGCCGTCCAGATCACCTCAGCCTCGCCGTCGCGCGCGGAAATTTCACTAACAAGCGCCGCAGCGGCTGCAGTGACGTCGAGATTTCCGGCGAGATCGATACGCCGGCAACCGATGCCCGGCATCTCGTTGGCAATCACCCGGCCGAGACCTAACACGGCGGCGTTTGGCGGCGATGCGGCGTGTGCATCGCGCGTGACCAACCATAATTTGCCGTGCGCTGCCGCAACCTGTCGGGCGAGCAGCGCCGCCTCTGCCAAGAGGTCAGATGCCAGGCGCGGCATCGCGGACGGCAGCAACACCACTAAACTACCGTGCTCGATCACACGGCTGGCATCGCCGCGCGGCACGAAGGAAACTGCCACGTGCCGTGCCGCAAGTTCATCCGCCAGCGCCAAATACAGCGGATCATCGGCATCGGCAGCGACGACGTAAAGACCCCCCTCGACAACCGGCGCGGGCAATGCCTCGGTTTGCGCCTGAGCGGCCAGCAGCGTCAGACTCCAGGGGTCTGTACCGACGAGCGAAGCGCGCGCGTCGTGCAGACCGCTATCGGTTAGGAATTTGACCCAGGAAGCGCCATCGCGCAGCGGCGATGCGGTCAGGCCTGGGGTTACCCCGCCCGACCACCAGTTCGGCTGTTGTCCGAACAGGAACTCCACAATCCGATTGGGCGATGGCTCGACAGCCAACATCACGCCCTCCGGTGCCAAGCAGGCGACGACACGCTCTAATGCGCCCGCAACCGTCCCGAAAGTCAGCGCATAGGCGCTGATCACAATATCGACGCTCTGTGGTTTCGGCGCAAAAGCATCGTCCGGCTCTGCCGGATTCCAGCGTCGCACCTGCGCGTTTTGATGGCGCGCGAGGGCTTCGTGCAATTGCGCAACCGGATCGTCGCCCGGATCGGTCGCCAGATAGGTGATCGCAATGCCCAACCGTTCGAGGCGCGGCAGCAAGCGCCGTGCAACCGTGCCCGTGCCGGCGCCGATCTCCAGGATACGCAGTGGCCTGTCAACCGGCCAACCATCTGCAATCCCAGATATTGCCTGCGCCAGCGCATCGACGATGCGGTCGCCAAACGGCTCCCCGAGCAGCAGCTGTTGGCGTAATTGCGCCGGCATCATCGTGGACGCAAATCCGCTGGTCAGCGTCTCGGGCAAGGCTTCAACCGCACGAATCAGCAGCGCAGAGACGGCTGCGAGACCCGGCGCACTGTAGAACAGAGACTGCCAGATGGCTTCCGGCGCCGGCAGGCCGCTATCGGCTGTCAATTGCCAAACGCCATCCTCTTCGGTCGCCGCATCATGCGCGGCCAGCAAATTCAGCAGGAACCCCGCTAGCGGCGCAGAATCGGCCGCAATCATGCGGCTTTCGACCAGCGAGTCGACGGTGAATGCGGCGCCGTGTGGCACCAGGGCAAGCAGACTGCGATGGCCCGCGGAGGCGATCATCGCATCGGCCAGCAGCGTGGCTTCCGGCACGTCGCCCTGATCATCCGGGCGACGTGCTAACGACACACCATGCGGCTCGATCGCAAGCGGCACAGGGACTGTGACCATGTGGAAACTACGGTCGGCAACCGATCCTCGGCGCGAGACCGGAGCCGCCCGAAACCAGCAGCCTTGCAACTGCGCCAAAACCCGACCAGCCTCGTCAAACAGGGTCAGATCGGCGCTCGCCGCGCGGAGCGTTGCGCGGTTGATCCGAATCCGCGCCGCAACCGGTTTCGAGGCTTGCTGCTGCGCCAGCCGGACGGAATCGAATCGCCACGGCAGCAGGATCGTGCCGGACGCCTCGACGCCAAGCCCATCGGATAAAACGCCGAGAATCCCCTGGAACGCGCCATCGAGCAGCCGCGGATCGAGCAGAAACTCTTCGGGCGGGATGCCGGCATCGAGCCGCGCCACGGCATCGCCCTGCTCGCTGATCTCAATCTGCCGTACAGCCTGGAACGCCGGACCATAATCGAGCCCCAGAGCGCTTGCGGTCCGATAGAGTGTGTCCGCACCGATGATCCGAACGGTTTTCGTCAGCAAAATCGGCTCAAGGGTCAGCGGCTCGGTCACTGCGATCCGCCCAGCGGCGTGGAATGACCAAGCTTCATCGCCCAGCCGCGGCCGGCTCAACACCTCAAAATGGCCCGACTCGCCCTGAAGCCGGAAGCAGGTTTCGCGCGGGCGCTCGGGATCGAGCGTCAGTGCCCGCCGTATCTCAAGGTCACGCACATCGATCGCCGCGGCATCGGGAAAGCGATGCCGTGCGGCGGCAAGCGCCATCTCGATAATCGCCGCTGCGGGCAGCACAATCGAACCATCGACCTTGTGATCAGCCAGCCACGGGAACAGGACCGGGTCGATCAGATTGATCCATTCAACTGATCCCGGCGATTTCCGGAACCCCAGCAACGCATGATCAAAGATCGGCTTACCGAAATCCGTGCCCTCGGCGGTCAAGGAGATCCAGAAACTCTCGCGCTGCCACGGATAGATCGGCAGCCGCCGCTGGCTGATCGCCCCATCGAATATCGGTGACGCTGCAAGATTATAACCCGCTGCGTAGCAGGATGCTGCAAAGCGCGGAAACGGATCTTCGGCGGCTGGACGCCGTGCCAATGTGCCGAGCACGCGCGCCGGACGATCCGCCGCCCGCAAGACATCGCGGATATAGGATTGCAGCACCGGGCGCGGCCCGATCTCCAGGAACTGGCCGGTCCCGTTTTCAGCGAGCTGCTTGACCGCATCGGCAAACCGAACCGGTTCACGGATATTGCGCCACCAATAGCCGGCATCGAGCGCCGATCCATCGAGTGGACCGCCATCGACGGTCGATACGAACCGACAATGCCCATTCTGGGGCGCCAGCCCATCAAGGGCTTTCAGCAGCTCTTCGCGGACCGGATCCATCGCCGGGCTATGAAAGGCATAATCGAGATCGAGCATGGCGAATTGCCAGCCCCGATCCTGCGCTTGTTCGGAGAGGCGCATCAGATCCACGAGCGGCCCGGCAATCGTCAGCGACGCGGGCGCATTGATTGCGGCAATCGCAACCCCAAGCCCTTGCCGCTCAATCAGCGCCTTGGCTTCTGCGACGCCGGTGCCCAGCACGGCCATCTTGCCGGCCCCCGCCGTCATATGCTGATAGCGGCTTCGCACGACCACCACGTGAGCGGCCTGCTCGAGTGAGAGGGCGCCGCAAGCCCAGGCAGCGGCAATCTCACCAACGCTATGGCCCAATACCGCATCCGGCTCGACGCCGACATCGCGTAGCGCCAACGTTGTCGCCACCTGGATGGCAAACAGCATCGGCTGTGCAACATCGGTCCGCGCGAGTTCACGCGGCGACTCGCCCGACAGCGCGTCCAGCACCGACCAACCGAGCGCATCCACCAGCAGCGCATCGACGCGGGCGACCCCCGCCCGGAAGCTTGGGCTCAGCGACAGCGCATCGCGCGCCATGCCCTCCCATTGCGCGCCATTGCCCGAATAGACAAAGGCCATCCCGCCCGGCCGTGCCGCGGCATCATCGATAATGCCCGGACTTTTGATCTCCCGCGCATAATCACCGAGCAGCGTGCTGATCTCGGCGACGGTGCCGGATGGGACTGACAGCCGCACACCGTGATGGTCCCGCGCCCGCGCTGCGGCACGGAACAAGGGTGCCGCTTCGGCGTCGGGCAGATCACGCGTCAGGTCCGACCAAGTGCCCGCCAAAGCACGCAGCGCCCCTTCACTGCGCGCCGACAGCAAGAGCGGCGGCGGTGATGAACTGTGCTGATCTGTCGCACGCACCGGGGCCGGTGGTTGACCCAAAACGATGTGCGCATTGGTACCGCCGAACCCGAATCCGCTAACCCCCGCTGCCCGATGCTTCGCCCGCAGCAGCACCGGCTCATCGGCGACTCGTAAATTCAGCCGATCGAAGTCGATATGCGGGTTGGGCGTTTCGAAATTGATCGATGGCGGCAGAACGCGGCGATCGATCGCCAGCACCGCCTTGATCAAGCCGGCCATACCGGATGCGGCCTCAAGATGGCCGATATTGGTCTTAACCGAGCCGATCGGCAGCGAGTGGGTGCGGTTTTGTCCAAGCACGGTGCCGATCGCACCCGCCTCGATCGGATCCCCGGCGGCCGTTCCGGTACCGTGGGCTTCAATGAAGCTCAGCGCGTCCGGTGCGATCCCCGCATCACCATAGACCTGCTGCAGCAACGACATCTGCGCGTCGCGGTTCGGCAAAGATAAGCCGACCGTTCGTCCATCCGAATTGGTGCCGGATGCCAGGATCACGCCGCGAATCTGATCGCCGTCGCGCTCTGCCTGTTCCAGCGTTTTGAGCACGACCATGCCGCCGCCCTCGCCGCGGACATAGCCATCGCCCCGCGCATCGAAGGAGAAGCAACGGCCGCGCTTGGACAGCATGTTGGCGCGCGAAAACCCGACGAACGGAAACGGTGACAGCAACAGATTGACGCCGCCGACCAGCGCGAACGGAATGCGATCTTCACGCAACTGCTCGCAGGCCAGATGCAGCGCCACGAGTGACGAGGAACAGGCCGTATCGACCGTCAGGCTCGGCCCATGCAGGTCAAAAATATAGGAAATGCGGTTGGAAAAGATGCTGAGCGTATTGCCCGTCATGAAATACGCATCGGCCGATGACGGGTCACCGAACCGGCGGTTGGCATATTCCGTGCCCGACGCGCCGATATAAACCCCGCCGCCGCCGCCACGCAGTTTCTTCGCGGTCAGGCCTGAATCCTCAATCGCTTCCCAGGCCAGCTCCAGCAACAGCCGCTGCTGCGGATCCATCTGGACCGCTTCACGCGCTGAAATCCCGAAAAAGGCCGGATCGAAAAACTCGACATTCTCCAGCAATCCCGCCGACCACACATAGCTGCGTCCGGTTTCGCTAGGACGCGGATGGCCATAGAAACGGGTCGAGAAGCGCGCTTCGGTGACCTCAGTGACCGCATCGCGGCCAGCCATCAGAAGCGACCAAAATGCTTCCAGATTGGCTGCACCGGGGAACCGGCACGAGGCTCCGACGATCGCAATCGGCTTATTCGGCATGTTTTACGGCTTCTCCTGAGGAGCAGCGTGCTTCTCGGGCTGTGACCAAGCAACACAGTCGCACGATACAGTATATCTGAAAATCGCCCGGCAGGCCGGACGGGGTACACGCGTTATCAAAAACTGCCACTGCGCGGTACAGCTCCCATTGGAGTTTCACCTATTCGGCACGGTGTGCGGCCGGATCGGCGGCGGGCCACGGGAAAGTAACCGTTTTGCACAAACAATCGCCCCTCCTTTCAACCCAAACTCGATGCAATCTGCCGATAACCGACCGATATCCTAGAACGAGCAAGTTTCATACCCTATCGATCGCACCGTGGCGAACAGTTAACATAGCAGGCGCCGCTTGATCCTACTCGATATCTTCATTGGAGCCATCGACCCCCTTGATCCTAGATGCCAGCGAGGCTTGCAGAAAGACATCGATATCACCATCCAAAACCGCACCGGAATTTCCCGTTTCGGCACCGGTTCTAAGGTCTTTGACCATTTGGTAGGGCTGCAACACGTAGGATCGGATCTGGTGCCCCCAGCCGATATCCGTCTTGGCCGCATTCATCGCCTCCGCTTCGGCCTCCCGCTTCTGAAGCTCCAGCTCATAAAGCCGCGCCCTTAGCATATCGAAGGCGATCGCGCGGTTGCGATGCTGTGACCGATCCTGCTGACATGACACCACGATATTGGTCGGCAAATGGGTGATGCGAATCGCCGAATCGGTCTTATTGATGTGCTGACCACCCGCACCCGATGCGCGAAATGTATCGATGCGAAGATCCTTGTCGAGAATTTCGACTTCGATCTTATCGTCGATGACCGGATAGACCCACGCCGACGCGAAGCTGGTGTGCCGCCGTGCCTGGCTGTCAAACGGGGAAATCCGCACCAGTCGATGCACGCCGCTTTCGGTCTTCAGCCAGCCATAGGCGTTAAGGCCCTGGACTTTGAGGGTCGCGGATTTGATACCGGCCTCTTCGCCGGGGCTTTCTTCGAGCCAATCGATCTTATAGCCGTGCTGCTCGCCCCACCGGACATACATGCGCAGCAGCATCGACGCCCAGTCTTGCGCCTCTGTGCCGCCGGCGCCGGCATGGACCTCTAGATAGCAGTCATTGCCATCGGCCTCGCCGGAGAGCAGGCTTTCCAGTTCGCGCTGCGCGACATCGCGCTTCAGCGCGTCGAGCTGTTTTTCGGCATCGGCGACCATCGCCGCATCGCTGTCGGCTTCCGCCAGCTCGATCAGCTCCAGCGCGTCGGCCAGCTCCTGCTCGATCCGCCGATAGCCGGAGATAGCGGTGTCCAGCTTGTTGCGCTCGCGCATCACCGCCTGAGCTGCGGTCGCATCATTCCAAAGATCGGGCTCCTCTGCCCGGGCATTCAGCTCGTCAAGGCGTCTCAGGGATTTCTCCCAGTCAAAGATGCCTCCTCAGCAGCGCCAACGACCCACGAATGTCGTCGGCGACCGCCTGCACTTCAGCGCGCATCGATCTATCTCCTAAATCACAGCCCCCAGACGATGGGGGACACAGCTTCTAGCGCGGTACCGCCCGGAACGGAACCAAACTTTCTGTGGTCGTTTTTCCCTCTCTGCCCTTCAGGGCGGAGAGGGTCGGGGTGAGGGGGGTATTTCCGTTCACGTAATCGCGCCGATCTCGCGTCGGCACGGCCCCCCTCACCCTAACCCTCTCCGCCCTGAAGGGCAGAGAGGGGATATGACTCTAATATAACCCCCCGGTTCCGCTCGATGGCACGGCGGGTGCCGGCCGTGTTGCCGGCGACGGTGCGCCCGGCCGAATTAGGATACCAGGACCGTCATAGCTGGTTGAGGAGTCGGGGGGCGCCATCCCGTCGGAATCCTGACTGGTTGCAGTTTCAACCCCGGCACCGCCCTCGACGACGGCTTGATCGCCGTCGGTCATGCCAGGCTCGGTACCGGGCTTAAAGGCTTCCCAAATGACGTTGCGATCACCCGTATCCGCCAATAGCCCGGTATCTGCGTTAACCCGCACCAGTCGAATATCGGGCGGAATACGAAAATCGACGTGCGGCTTGTCCTTAAGTTCATTGGTCATGAATTCGGTGAACACAGGCACCGCAACCGACGCTCCCTGTTCATGCGGCCCAAGCGGCTTCGGGTCATCGAAACCGATATAGACACCGACCACAAGATCCGGTGAGAACCCGACAAACCAAGTATCATTCGGCCCGTTGGTCGTGCCGGTCTTGCCGCCGAGCGGTGCTCTGATGGCCGCACCGACAGCCGCCGCTGTGCCGCGCTGAACCACGCCTTCCAGAATATTGACCATCTGGTAGGCCGTGCCGGGGTCCAAGACCTGCTCGCGATTATCCGGCAGGTTCGGGACGGCGCCCGGAGGCGCCCAGCCATAATCGCCGCAGCGCGGGCAAGCGCGCTGATCATTCTTGAAGATCGTGGCGCCGTTACGATCCTGCACACGATCAATCAGCGACGGCGAAATTTTGCGCCCGCCATTGACCAGCATCGCATACGCCGCCGTCAGCCGAAGCGGCGTGGTTTCGCCGGCGCCCAGTACCATCGAATATTCAAGCGGCATATGATCCATGATCCCCAGCCGCTCGACATAGGGCGCGATCTTGTCGATGCCGACCGCCGATGCCATGCGCACCGTCATAGTATTGATCGAGTGTTCGATCGCCCAGCGCAGCGTTCGGGGGCCGCCGATCTCTTCACTCTCAAAATTTTTCGGCTGCCATTTCGGCTGACCGGGCCCGAGATCGATCACGACCGGCAGATCAAGGATCAGGGTCGAGGGCGTCATGCCGTTTTCCAGCGCGGCCAGATACACGAACGGCTTCATTGTCGAGCCGATCTGGCGCTTCGCCTGCATCGCGCGATCGAACTGGCTCATGTCGAACGACCAGCCGCCGGACAGCGCAAAAACCCGACCGGTCTGGGGATCGAGTGCGACAACGGCGCCCGATACCGCTGGAATCTGGCGGAGGCCATAGACGGGGGCGTGCGGCTCCTTGTCGGGTTTAGCCGGCGTCACCGGCTCGACCAGGATCACATCACCGACCTTGAAGACATCCGACGGGCTGCGCGGCGGATTGCCGACATGCTGGTCGGCAAGCGTGGGACGCGCCCAGGCCAACTCGCTCATCGGCAGCCAACCCGTTATACCGCCCTCGACACCGATTTCCGCACCATCGGCCCGAATGGAGAGCACGATCGCGCGCTTCCACGGCGCCACCCCGGCTGGCTCTGGCCCGGCCAAGAGTTTCTGCCACGGCTTACCGGCCTGATCGAGCTCAACATGACCGAACGCACCACGCCAGCCATGGCGCCTGTCATAGGCAACCAAACCGTCATGCAGCGACTTATCGGCATAAGTCTGCAGGATGGGATCGAGGCTGGTGCGAACCGACAGTCCGCCTTCATAGACCGACTGATCGCCATATCGCTGCACGAGCTGCCGTCTCACCTCCTCGGTGAAATAAGGCGCCGAGTAGACTTCGGTGTCGTCGCGCTTGCGGACCGTAATCGGCTCGGCGATCGCCGCCTTGGCCTGATCCTCGGTGATCGCACCGATTTTCAGCATGCCGTCGATCACATAGTCGCGCCGCGCTTTAGCCGCATCATAGTGCCGCAGCGGATCATAGAGCGCGGGTCCCTTTACCAGCCCCGCCAGGAACGCAGCCTCGGCGATATCGAGCTCATCCAGCGACTTATTGAAGTAGCTCAGCGACGCTTCCGCGACACCATAAGCCCAACCGAAATTATCTTCGTTCAGATAAAGCTCGAGGATTCGATCCTTGCTCATCGCCTGCTCAATGCGGAAAGCTAGAATTATTTCCTTCGCTTTTCTCTTGAAGCTATATTCGTTACTCAGCAGAAAATTCTTCACGACCTGCTGCGTGATCGTCGAGGCGCCGATATTTCGCTTGCCGGAACCGGCATGGAGCAGATTTTGGAGCGTCGCCCGGACCATCGCCTGCGGATCGACGGCGCCATGCTGATAAAAATCCCGGTCTTCTGCGGCCAACACGGCGTTAATGATCAGCGGCGGGATCGCCTTGATCGGCACGAACACGCGCTTTTCCTTGGCATATTCGGCGAGCAGCCTGCCGTCGCCGGCATGAACCCGCGTGACCGTCGGCGGCTGATAATCCTTCAGCTGCTGGAAATCCGGCAGATCGCGGGAATAGTGATTATAGGCAATATAGCTCGCGCCCGATCCGCAGGTGATCAGGAGGAATAAGGAGATGAGCAGGAATCTGATGTGGCGCATGTGGGTCGCGCTGCTGAGTCCAGGACCGAAAATCGAGCGGGAAATCGCCCAAAAACGGGTGCGGAGACGCCTGCACCCATCCCTGTAATGGCCTCAGGCGTCGGCTTTGCCAAGCGCAATTCCGTCGCGGCTGCCCGATCATTCGGGATCTTGTAATAAATCATTGTCCCAAAGGCCCGCGACGATTATCCTGCCTCTCGCGAAAATCCGAGGATTTGTCTGAACGCGGAATGCGGGATGGCAAAGCGGCTCCGGAAACCTGATCGTCAAGGACCGAACTCCGGTCGCGATCGGGTCCGATCAGCTTCTTAACGATCCGCGGTGACCATAAACCCCGAAGCCATGTCCAGCCTTTGCTGGGCTGTGGTGCCTTGATCGAGCCCTGCTCTGGCAGCTCCTGATACTGGAGTGCCCGTTCGGCAGGATGAGCGTAAGGTATTGCCGGCTTCGCCCAGACCAGGAGCGCGCTGCCCGCCGTTTTTCGCGCGGCATGGAGCATAGCGCGTTCCGGAGTGATGCCGAATGGCACGACGTATGATTATCGACGCGACCTATCCCGAAGAAACAAGGGTCGTCGTTCTGAATGGTAACCGGCTCGAAGAATTTGATTTCGAGTCGTCGAATAAGAAGCAGATCAAGGGCAACATCTACCTCGCCAAGATAACGCGGGTGGAACCCTCCCTTCAGGCAGCCTTCGTCGAATATGGCGGGACCCGGCACGGGTTCCTCGCCTTCAGCGAAATCCATCCGGATTATTATCGGATCCCGGTCAGCGACCGCGAAGCCTTAATGGCTGCCGAGCGCGCCGAGCAGCAGAATTCGCCGTTCGATGACGAGCCCTATATCCAGAGCGAACAGCCCGTCCCGGCCGAACCGGATTACCCTCAGCCATATGAGCGTGACGCCGACGAGCCCGCCGACACAGTGATATCACTCGCGGAAGGCGTCGTGGTGGCGACGGATTATGCGGCCGCCGAAACGGACGCTTTTCCCGTCGAACCCGCCAACGATACGACGGACAGCTATCCCGCGGAGTCAATCGAGAGCACTGAACCGGCGGAGGCCGCGCCGGAAGATCACCCGGCCGACGATCACGACCATAATCTCGGTGCCGTCCAGCAAGTACAGGACCTGCCGACACCGGTCGAAACGGTCGGCGGCGACGAATATGAGGATGTCGATACCCAGCCGCGGGTCCGGCATTACCGCCATTATAAGATTCAGGAAGTCATCAAGCGGCGGCAAATCCTGCTGGTCCAGGTGACCAAAGAGGAACGCGGCACCAAGGGCGCGGCGCTGACAACCTATCTGTCGCTGGCGGGTCGCTATTGTGTGCTGATGCCGAATGCCGGCCGTGGCGGCGGCGTGTCGCGGAAGATCACGTCGGCAGCCGATCGGCGGCGCCTCAAGGAGTTGATGGACGATCTCGACGTGCCGGAAGGCATGGGCGTGATCGTCCGCACGGCGGGTAGCGAGCGGTCCAAGGCCGAGATCAAGCGCGACTATGAGTATCTGCTGCGGCTCTGGGACGATATCCGCGAGCTGACGCTGCGCTCCTCGGCACCTGCGCTGATCTATGAAGAAGGCAGCCTGATCAAGCGGGCGATTCGCGATCTCTACACGCGCGATATCGAGGAAATCCTGGTCGAGGGTGCTGAAGGCTATCGGACCGCCAAAGAATTCATGCGGATGCTGATGCCGAGCCACGCGGCGCGCGTGAAGCTCTATCGCGATCCGTCGGTCCCGCTATTCCACCGCTACCAGATCGATGCGCAAATCGATCAGATCCATAATCCGGTCGTGCAGCTCCGCTCCGGCGGCTACATCGTGATCAACCCGACCGAGGCGCTGGTCTCGATCGACGTCAATTCGGGGCGTGCGACCAAAGAGCGCAATATCGAGGAAACCGCGACCAAGACCAATCTGGAAGCCGCCGACGAGATCGCGCGGCAGCTCCGATTGCGTGATCTCGCCGGTCTGGTCGTGATCGACTTCATCGATATGGAAGACTCGCGCAACCAGAAAGCGGTTGAAGCGCGGGTCAAGGAAGCGATGAAATCCGACCGCGCGCGGATCCAGCTTGGCCGGATCAGCCCGTTTGGCCTGCTGGAGCTATCGCGTCAGCGGCTACGGTCGTCGCTGATCGAGGCCTCGACCCAAACCTGTCCGCATTGCAACGGGACCGGCACGATCCGCTCAACCGAATCGACCGCCTTGGTCGTGCTGCGCGCGCTTGAGGAAGAAGGCATCCGCCTGCGCACAGCCGAGCTCAGCGTCGCCGTCCCGACCCATATCGCGCTCTATATCCTGAATCAAAAGCGCGAAGCGCTGATCCAGATCGAGCAGCGCTATGGGTTCCGCGTTACGGTGATGCAAGACGATACGCTGATCCCGCCGGCCCATCGCGTCGAGCGGATCCGCGCCATGACACCCGCGGAACTCGCAGCACTGCCGGCCCCGGTGCTTGCGCCGATCGAGGTCGAGGAAGAATTTTACGAGGAAGAAGCGCCGCTTGGCGAAGAACCAAGCATGGCGCAAAACGCTGCTCCTGCTGAGGAGTCGACGGAAGAGGAGCGCGCGCACCGCAAACGCCGCCGTCGTCGGCGCCGGCGTGGGCCGGGCGAATTTGGCGCTGCCCAATCATCCGATCAGCCGGAAGCCGATTCGGAGCCGCATGATGACACATCGCACGAAGAAGACGAGGGTCCATCCGAGAGCGAAAGCAATGACGAGCTCGCCGAAACTGCTACGCCGGATGCGGCCTTAAGCCCCGAAGGTGCAGAGCGCCGCCGCCGCCGCCGTGGCAAGCGCGGTGGCAAGAGACGGCGTCCGGATGGCGAACCGATCGTCGAGGTAGCGGCGGCCGAAGAGTTCGACGTTTATGCCTCGCCGTTCGATTATGCGCGCGATGGGCGGCCCGAGCTGTTCGGTGACGTAGATGAAGCGCCCGTGCCGCTGATCTCTAGCGAAGCGCCGGTTGAAATCGCCGAAACGGTGGTGAGTGAGCAGCCTCCTGTCGAGGCCGTGCCGCCGACTGCGCCGACCGCGCCGGAGGAACCCGCCCCCGCCAAACGACGCCGTGCACTGCGTAAGAAGGCGGCAGAGACGGTTGCAGCAGAGCTTACCGAAGTTGCCGTGCCCGAGACCACACCGGCGGAGAAGCCCAAGCGGAGCCGTGCGCGTAAGCCGAAGGTCGAAACCGCCACCATCGAGGTCCAGGCGCCGATCGCTGAGGCGCCAGAGCCGGCGCCCGTCGAAATCGCCGCTGCGGAACCCGAACCCGCAGCGCCGGAACCGGTTCTTGACCCCACGGTACAGGACGACCGGCCGCGAAAAACCGGCTGGTGGAAGCGTCTGCTGCCGCAAGGCTGACGCACAAAACCCGCTTTCCCTCCCCTTGATGAGGAGGATGGCGCGCCAGCGATGGGTGGAGTGGTGCCCCAGCCGATTTTGCTGCCGATCAAGTTCGGCGGCTGAATCTAGGCGGCGACAGCCCCATCCGTCGCTGCGCGCCACCCTCCCCACGAGGGGGAGAGAAAGAGCTTCGCTTACCTCACGATCCGATCCACCTTCAGCGCATAGCCTGATCCGCGCGGATCGGATGCGGCGATGCAGCGGTCGCCGTGGGCCGGCGATTCGTCTTGGCAATCAATACCGTTCACCCGATCCGGCACAGCCGTTCCAGGCCCCTCTGTCGGTATCCGGTTCTGTCCCAATGCCTGATCCACGCGCAGCCCCTTAAACGCAAGCAGCGCATCAACCGCTGCGTCGGCGGCGGCTGACGTGCTGCCACTCGCGGCATAAGCAGCGCGCAGTTCGCCATCGGAGGGCACTGCCAGCATGGGGCTGAGCGAGACCAAATCCGCCCCGTCTTCGGGCGCTGCGGCATAAATATCCAGCCCCTGGATGATATGGCCCGTGCCAAACAGCGCGCCGATGCCGATTGCGCAAGACACTGCACGGCCATGGGAATCGCTGACGGCAAAAGAAGTCGTGGCCGTTGCTTGATCCAGGCTGACACCCGGACCGGCAGCACTGGCCAGCGCGGCGCCACCGGCTGAGCGCGCCGCAGCGAAGAGCGTAGCAGCGTTGGTTTCGCCAGGATGCCCGGCAAGTGCCTTGATCGCAGCATCGCTGACCCGGCCGGCGGCGCTATCAGGATAATAGACTGCCTGATCACCGATCGTGCCGCCTAACGCCTTGCGCCACACCGGCACCCAATTGCCGAGCGTCGCGGCAGGCACGCCGGCTTCGACCAACCGGGTCGCGAGACCGCCGCGGTAGAGCTCAAGCGCGCCGCCAGTGCGGATGGCAGATAATGTCGCCGCCACCGATTTTTGCGGGATCACATCGCCGACCTGTAACGGCCTGCCCCCGGGCCCATCGGCGGAGAGGCCGACACTCTTCAGATCGGCCAGCAGCTGCGCTGTGACCGCAATACCGTCGCGTGCAATCCGTTCGGCAGGGCTCACCGCCTGCTGCCAGCGGAACACGCCGAAGCGGACCTGCAACTCGGCCAGACCACGGACCAGCCCAGGGATCTGGCCCTGGCCGCCTCGGACTGGTGGCGGCAAGAAATCGAGTTCATCAACGATCGTCGCATCCGGCTGATGGACCAGACAGACGCCGCCGCCATCCAGACCGGCGCGCGAGGGCAGCGTCACGGTCAGGGTGATGCCCATCGCGGCCGCAGCATCCGCGGCATTGCCGCCATCCAGCAGGATATGCTTTCCGACATTGACCGCCTGGGCATCATCGGCGGTGACCGAGCCGTAGTAATTGACATCGACCGACGGCGTGCTGCTGCCGAGCCCCACCATGCTGCATCCACCCAGCAGCGTCGGCATCAAATAGGCAGCCGACAGGATCGCTGCGGACCGAGACGTCCGGGCGCATTGACGCCACCCGGTGAAAGGCCAGACAATGGCGCCACGCATAAGGACTCTGCTATTGATCATGACCATGCTCTTCCGCGCTCTCATTCTCTTCGTTTGCCTGTTGCTCGTGCCAACCGATCGCGCCCGGGCACAGGAAAGTGCCGGCCTGATCCGCGACGCGGAAATCGAAAACACCGTCCGCGCCTATGCCACACCCTTGTGGCGCGCCGCGGGGCTCGATGCCCAATTCGTGCAGATCTATTTGGTAAACAGCCCGCAGATCAATGCTTTCGTTGCCGATGGGCAGCGGCTGTTCGTCAATACGGGGCTTTTGCTGCGCGCGGATCGCCCGAACGAGGTGATCGGCGTGATCGCGCACGAAACCGGCCACATCGCCGGCGGCCATCTGTTGCGGTTCGATGACGCGCTGGAAAATGCGACGGTGCAGAGCATCATCGGCTTTGTACTCGGCACCGCCGGCGCCGTTTTGTCGCGCAATGGCGAGGTGGCCGCAGCCGGGGCGATTGCGGGCCAATCGATGGGGCTCCGCTCGCTGTTCGCCTATTCGATCGGCCAGGAAGAGCGCGCCGATCAGGCCGGTCTGGGCTTTCTCGACAAGACCTGTCAATCGGCGCGCGGCTTGCTGCAATTCTTTGAAATCCTGGAAAAAGAGGAAAGTTGGCTGCCGCGTCAGCAGGATCCCTATCTCATGACGCACCCGCTGACCCAGAGCCGTGTCGACCATGTGCGGGAATGGGTCGCACACTCCAAATGCTCCGACTCGGTCGATAAGCCAGAATTGATTGACGCGCATAACCGCATGCTCGCGAAACTGCGCGGGTTTCTGCTGAGCCCTGCCGAGGCGCTGAAAATGTATCCGGAGACCGATAAGAGCGTTTACGCGCGATATGCGCGGGCGGCAGCCTACCACCGCATGCCGATGGACGACAAGGCGCTCGCCGAAATGGATAGTCTGCTCAAGGAAAAGCCGGACGATCCCTATTTCAATGAATTGAAAGGCCAGATCCTGTTCGAGGGTGGCCATGCCGACAAGTCGATCGAATTCTATCAGAAATCGGTCAAGCTGCTGCCCGAAGCGACGCTGATGCGCGTCGAACTGGCGCAGGCGCAACTGGAAGCGACGCAGGATCCGAAGGTGCTGGCCGAGGCCGTGGCCTCGCTGAAAGAGGCCGTCAAAGCCGATGATTCCGATGCGGATGCCTGGCATCAACTCGGCGTGGCGCAGGGTCGCATCGGCAATATAGGTGAAGCGTCCCTGGCGCTTGCCGAAGAGGCCATTCTCGATGGCGACGTGAAGCTCGCGGCACAGCAGGCACGGCGCGCCGCCGATCTCCTGCCTCGCGGCTCACCGAGTTGGATCCGCGCCGACGATATCAGCCACTCGGCAAAATCCGATCACGACCGTTCCTGACGGTCGCAACTCACTGAAATTTGGGTGTTCATTCATGGCTTTACGCCTTCCTTTTGTCGCGTCCTGTGCCGCTGTGCTCAGCCTGTTCCAGCCTGTGGCCTATGCAGATCCCGCGACACCGCTGACCCCGGATCAGACCAAAGCGGTCAATCAGATGATCCATGACTACCTGCTGAATAATCCGCAGGTGCTGATCGAGGCCGTTCAACATGCCGAGGACACGGCGAAGGCGGACGAGGCAGCAGCAACAACCGACCTGATCAAGGCGCATCGCGACGATCTCGAACACGACCCAGGGTCACCAGTGATGGGCAACCCGTCCGGTGACGTCACGATCGTCGAGTTTTTCGACTACCGCTGCCCCTACTGCAAAGCCAATGAAGCCGCCGTCGAACAATTGCTGCAGAGCGACAAGAAAGTCCGTCTTGTGCTGAAGGAATACCCGATTTTAGGAGCCGACTCGCAGTTCGCGAGCCGGGTGGCACTGGTCGCCTGGAAGCACGGCAAATATGCCGAGTTCCATAAGGCGCTGTTCGCGCTGAGCGGAAAACCAAATCCGCAATCGACGCTGGAGGTCGCGAAATCGGTCGGGCTCGATCCGGCGATGGTCAAGAAAGAGATGGAATCGAGCGAAATCGATGCGCTGTTGAAACGACCCTATGATCTTGGCCGCACGCTCAAGGTCGATGGCACGCCCAGCTATTTCGTCGGAACGACCGAAGCGCCTGGTGCTGTCACGCTCGAGTCGCTGCAGGAGTTGGTGGCGGCGGCGCGCAAAGGGTGAAGTCATCGACTCCTGTCATTACCACATATACGCCATGCGTTAGGCCACAGGGGTTGACCACCGACATCGAATTCCCAAAAAGCGGGATCCGCGCTATCGCCTGGCTGGTGAAAATGGATTGGCCATTCTTCATCGATTAAGGGCGGTTTCTGATGCGCAGTTTTGTCTTGGCCGGGCTTCTTGCCCTGGCCTGTTCGGGGTGTACCCATAAATCGGGGCACGACTTTGTGAAACCGGCTGCGGCACATTTGATTGTCGGCAAGACAACTAAGAATGAAGTCTACGCAACCTACGGAGCCCCGCAACGGGAAGCCACAACGGTTACCAGCGGCGACGATCTTGCTGCCAAACAGACAAAATCGGAATTTGATGCAGCGCCTGTCGCTGGTACCGATTTAACATATTTCTATAATTTTATCGAAAGTTCGGAAGCTTGGACCGTCACAACCTCGGTTAAGACAGCTACTTTCCAGTTTCATGACGGGATACTGGTATCTTACGGCTTCTCCAGTAGTTTCGCGGCCGACTCGTCAAATTTTGACGAAGGCAAACTATCCCAGATCCAGAAATCGAAATCGACGGAGGCGGATGTTGCACAACTCCTCGGCCCACCATCGGGCGAGGCCGTCTATCCTGCCGTGCTGACCCCTGGAAACAGACGCATGGTCTATAGCTATGTGACATTTGATCAACCGACGCAGAAAGTCGCCGCCAAGGCTCTCATCGTCCTGTTCGATAAAGACGGTCACGTCCTTGATTATAAATATAACAGCGGGTCGTCAGATCTTCCAACAGGGGGTGGCGGCGGCGGATCCACGACCTACATCGCGCCGGTGGTGCATCACAAATAGCCCACGCCGGCTGTCTGCCTCGACCGAAGCATGTCACGCGCCATGCTTCGGCGGCCGAGCCGAGTAAACATAGGGCCCGAGCACCGCGATACACACGACGCTGATCGCAATCAGCACCTCAAACACAATCAAAGCAGCGTTATAGGACCCTGTGTGGTCCCGGCAGAACCCCATCACGAGCGGGCCGACACCACCGCTGAGCGTCGCCAGCAGATAGAGCACGCCATAATTCTCGCCGAATGATTTGAGGCCGAAAAATCGGGCGAGGAAATAAGGCGCCATGCTGAGTTCAGCGCCGACGCCGATCCGCAAGAGCAGGCCGGCGGCGACCAGCAGCGGAAAATTATGGCCGTAATCGAACAGCAGCAGCCCCAGAAGTGCCGCCGCAAAGAACGGCACCCCGATGCGCGCATTGTTCACCCGATCCAGCAGCAGCCCGGCCGCAATTTGTCCGGCGACGCCGCCAAGAGCAAAGATCGAGAGGATCGCAACGGCATCATCACGGCTCAGGCCGCGATCCGTCAGCAGCGCCACAACATGAAGCTGAAGGCCAAATCCGACGAATGTATTGATGCAGATCGCGCTAATGATCAGCCAAAAGGCCGCGGTGCGGCGGGTTTGACGGCCCGTCAACCCCTGCGCATCGATCGCTGACGCATTGCCCGGTTCGGGGATATTGGCCGCAATCGCTTCGGGTGGATTCTTGAACAGGACCAAAAATACCGGCAGGCCCAGCACGAGCACAATGAGCCCAAGCCCGACATAAGCGCCGCGCCAGCCTTGGTGATTGAGCAATAGCTCGGTCATCCACGGCACAGCCGCACCGCCAACGGCACTCCCCGTGCCGACCAAGGCGAGGACGATCCCGCGATGTGCGTGAAACCAGCCGGATAGCGCCTTGTTGAAGGCCACGGCGCCCGCCGCGGTGCCGGCCAAGCCGAATACGCCGTAAAACGCATAGAACCGGATGATCGAGTCGTTTGCGAATGCGACGGCCATTGTCGCAAACGCAAAGGCGACGACGCCGATGAGCACAATGATGCGGGGCCCCCAACGATCCACGGCCTTGCCGATCAGCGGCGTAATACACCCTGCCGTGAGGGCAGCCGGAATGACGGCACCGGAAATCGCCGAACGGCTCCAGCCGAACTGGTCTTGCAGCGGCTGTAACAGCACCGGAATCGAGTAGATGATGATGCTGGCGCCGGAAATCATCGCGCCAATCCCGCACGCCACCGCCACGCCGACGGACTTCGCCGAAAATTCGCCGACTTCCATCCCGGTTCCTTCTGTCTTACTCAACGCAGCCGCCTCTCTGCTATGGCTTAAGGCGGCGAACCTAAACAGGTTTTGAGGAGCCGACCACACGGATTCGCCAGCAGCTTCGACCTATCTTTCCCTCCCCTTTTGTGGGGAGGGTATCGCGCAAGCGACGGGTGGAGGCATGTTGCCGCTAGGGGCGAGGCACCGGACTGGATCTGACCCAAAGGCGGCCGCGGCACCACCCCACCCGTCGCTGGCGCGCCACCCTCCCGATCAAGGGCAGGGAAAGAGGGACGGCAAAACCTTCGCCCGCCCCTTGTCGGCAGAACGTTGCATGCTATAAGCGCGCAGCGGAACAGACAGGCATGACGGCGTGACTCATCCGACGATCCTTGTATTGAACGGACCGAACCTCAATCTACTGGGCGTCCGCGAGCCATCTATCTATGGTCACCAAACGCTGGCCGACATCGAATCCGCGTGTCACGCCAGGGCGGTACAACTTGGACTTTTGGTGGATTTCAGGCAGACCAACCGTGAGGACCAACTAATCGACTGGATTCAGGAGGCGCGCGACCAGGTTGCCGGCATCGTGATCAACGCCGCGGCCTACACCCATAGTTCAATTGCACTTATGGACGCGCTTGCAGCCGTGAGTTTACCGATTGTTGAGGTTCATCTGTCGAATATTCACCGGCGGGAGGAATTCCGCCATCACTCCTATGTGTCGCGTGTCGTACGCGGCGTCATCGTCGGTTTCGGCGGGCATGGATATGAGCTAGCACTTGAAGCCTTATCCAGGCTTATCGGACCCGCATTAACGCAGACGGAAACATGACAAAACCGACCGACATTGATGCCGATCTCGTCAAAAAACTCGCTGGGCTTCTAGACGAAACCAAGCTGACCGAAATCGAATATGCCTGGGCGGATTTCCGGCTGCGCGTCACGCGTCAGCCTGCTGCGGTGCACGCAGTCGCATCGGCAGCAGCCCCTGCCCCCGTGGCCGCACCGGCCGCGGTTGCGAGCGCACCGCCGGCCCCGCCGGCCGATGCAGTGGCAAACCATCCCGGCGCCGTCAAATCGCCGATGGTCGGAACAGTCTATCTCTCGCCGCAGCCGGGATCGCCCGCCTTCGTCAAGATCGGCGACACCATCGCCGCCGGCCAAACCATTCTTATCATTGAGGCCATGAAGGTGCTCAATCAGATCCGGGCGCCGAAGGCCGGCAAGATTGCGCAGATCCTGGTGCAGGATGCCGGGCCGGTCGAATTCGGCCAAGTCGTCATGGTTATCGAATAGCCGGGCCGGGTTCATGTTTGAAAAAATCCTTATAGCCAATCGCGGCGAAATCGCGCTCCGCGTGCTCCGCGCCTGCCAGGAACTCGGCATCGCGACGGTTGCCGTCCATTCGACTGCCGATGCGCAGTCGATGCATGTGCTGCTGGCCGATGAGAGCGTCTGCATCGGCCCGCCGTCGGTGCGCGATTCCTATCTGAATGTGGCTGCACTCTTAAGCGCGGCGCACATCACGGGCGCCGATGCGGTCCATCCAGGATTGGGTTTCCTCTCGGAAAATGCCGATTTCGCGCAGATGGTCGAGGATCACGGGCTGACCTTCATCGGCCCGACGCCCGAGCATATCCGCATGATGGGCGATAAGGTCATCGCCAAGCGCGTGGCGCTCGAACTCGGACTGCCGACTGTGCCCGGCTCCGATGGGGCGATCGGCGATATCGACGAGGCGGTCGAGCGCGCGGAGGAGATCGGCTATCCGGTGCTGATCAAGGCATCCGGCGGCGGCGGCGGTCGCGGCATGAAGGTCGCGCATAATGCCGAGGAACTGCGCAGCCAGATCCCGATCGCCCGCACCGAGGCGAAAGCCTTCTTCAATAACGAGGAAGTCTATTTCGAGCGCTATCTCGACCGGCCACGCCATATCGAGATCCAGATTTTAGGTGATGGTCAGGGCGGCTGCGTGCATCTGGGCGAACGCGATTGTTCGCTGCAGCGCTCGCACCAGAAAATCCTGGAAGAAGCGCCGTCACCCGTGTTGCGCCCCGAACAGCGCGCCGCAATTGGGAAGATTGCCATCGATGCCATCAAGCAACTCGGCTATCGCGGCGCCGGGACGCTGGAATTCCTCTATCAGGACGGGCATTTCGCGTTCATCGAAATGAACACGCGGATCCAGGTTGAGCATCCGGTCAGCGAGATGATCAGCGGCATCGATCTGGTGCAGGAACAGATCCGCATCGCAGCCGGCGAACCGCTTGGCTATGACCAAAGTGCGATCCGCCTGACCGGCCACGCGATCGAATGCCGGATCAATGCCGAGAATCCGGTCACCTTCATGCCCTCACCCGGCAAGATCACCAGCTATCACGCGCCCGGCGGATACGGCGTCCGCATCGATTCGGCGCTCTATGCGGGCTATACAGTGCCCAGCCAGTATGACAGCCTGATCTCCAAACTGGTAGTTCACGGCAAAGACCGCAGAGAATGTGTCATGCGGTTAAAGCGGGCGCTGCACGAATATGCGATCGGTGGCATTGATACCAACATCCCCCTGCATTTGCGGCTGCTTGATGAGCCGGAATTCCTCAATGGCGCGTACGACGTGCATTGGCTCCAGAAGTTCGTCGGCCGGGATAGCTAGTCGGATCAGCGGGCCGGCGCCTCAGTGATGGCCACACCGGCCCTGACCCCGGATATTCTCGTCCGCGCCTATGCGGCGGGCATTTTTCCGATGGCAGAGTCGGCGGAAGACCCAAATATTTTTTGGGTCGATCCGGAACGTCGCGGCATCATCCCGCTCGATCAGTTTCACGTTCCGCGGCGTTTGCGCCGCACCGTGCGCAGCAACGCATTCACAATCCGCTGCGATACCGCCTTCGAGCAAGTGATCCGCGGCTGCGCCAGCCCCGCCGCCGACCGGCAGCGGACCTGGATCAATGAAGAGATCATCATGCTCTACCACGCGCTGTTCGAGCGTGGCCTCGCCCACTCGGTCGAAGCCTGGCGGGATGGCGAGTTGGTCGGCGGGCTGTACGGCGTGTCACTCAATGCGGTGTTTTTCGGCGAAAGCATGTTCAGCTTTCGGCGCGATGCCAGCAAAGTGGCTCTGGTGCATCTGGTCGCACGCCTGATCAAAGGCGGCTACACGCTCCTGGATACGCAATTCGTGACCGACCATCTGGAAAGCTTTGGCGCGATCGAGATTCCGCGTGCCGACTATCGGCAACGGCTCAATGCCGCCTTGGAGCAGCCTGCATCGTTTCAGCCGCTTTTGGCAGCGGATCCGGTTGACGTCGTGCTGCAAGCCAACACCCAGACATCATAGACCGGGTGCTCCAGCGCCGAGACAGCCGGGCTCGACGCAAACATCCAGCCGCTGAACAGATGATCGGCCGTGGTGGCGCCCGGCTTGATTTCATCGATATCGAGATAGGCCGCACTTTCCGGCGTTTCCTCCGGCGGCCGGCGTCGGCAATCCCGGACCGTCACCTGCAGCGTGCCAAATCGTACCATCTGCCCGAGCGGCGCCACGAATTTCGTGACACGCGCGGTGGTCTTGTCGAGCCCCTGCAACAGCGCCCCGGTGATTGCCGCAGGGGCGGCAGGCTCCGCAGGTTTGGGTGTCGGTGCGGCGAGTGCTTGGGTAGTGAGGACCAAGAGCAGCAGTGCCGCAAGAACCCTCTCCCTCCCCCTTGTGGGGAGGGTGGCGCGCAGCGACGGGTGGGGGGTGTCGCCAGGTGGTTTGAGCTGTCGGACAAATTCTAAAATAAAGGCGACTGCGGGACCGACCCCACCCGTCGCTTCGCGCCACCCTCCCCATAAAGGGGAGGGAGAGGATATGCCCGCCCTCACGATTTGCGGTACGGGTTCGCCAACCCGTCGATCATGCCGCGCAGCACGTCTCTCACCTGGCTCTCGGAGCAGCCCATGAGGATCGCATCCTCCAGCGCATCCTGCGCCGCCTGCTGTAACTCGCCCAGCGTCTCGGTCAGCACGCGCAATTTCTCGATGCACGAGATGGGCGCCCCCGCCTCGTCGCGCCAGTCGATCTGTCCCAGATCAGGGTTTTGAATCATGTCCCGTGCTCGGGGTCGGCGCATCGGCGGGCTTAGCCGCGCTATCGCTTTTAGAGCCGCTGGTCATGGAGAACATGACCTGACCGAGCATCGATTCGAGGCTGACCGGCGACTGGGTGATCTTGATCGTGCCGCCCGGCGCGATGGTCTTGTCGTCAGCGCCCGGCACGAGCTGCATGAACTTGTCGCCAAGCAGGCCGGCCGAGGTGATCGTCGCCACGGTATCAACCGGTAGCTTGATCGCATTATCGATATTCATTCGGATAATCGCGCGGAAACTGTTGGGGTCCAGGGTTTGCGACGTAATCGTGCCGACCTTGATCCCGCTGATCTTGACGTCGCCGCCCTCGCGCGTGCCCTCGATATGATCGAAGCTCGCGGTGACTTCATAGCCGCTGACCGGCCGGAGCTCGGCCGACGAATAGGCGAAAGCCACGAACAGGCCGGCGATGACCAGCACCACGGCGCCCATCACAGTCTCTATGATATTGCGGCTCATGGGTTACGGCGTCCACGCCTCGTAATCACCGGCAGCAGACGAGCGCTGGCCACCGCGCACGATCGAGCCGGGCGGATGATAGGCGAGCGGCGTGCCGGTCAAATTCGGCTGATGTTCTTTCTGCCAGGGACGCCGCGGCGCATCTGCCTTGGGCGGCTCCGACGCGATGTGGTGCAGCCAGCCATGCCATTCCGCCGGCACTTTGGATGCCTCCGGATAGCCCTTATAGAGCACCCAGCGGCGTTCGCGGCTTTCCATGCCGCCGCCCTTAACCAATGCAGCATGCTTCTTGTCGCGATAATAGCGGTTGCCGAAACTATCGGTGCCGACCAACTCGCCATGCAACCAGGTAAAAAGCAACGTGCCAACGCTCATGCGAACTCACTCGATAACTGTCTAGAACGGCATAAACCGGCCAGACTATGGCATCTCACCCACGCCCTGTCGAGGGCAGCCCGGTCGCACCAGATGTTCACATTAGGCCGAGCGAGCGGAGCGCCGACACCATACTGGCCGGCATGATGTCGGTATCGTCGCGCAGACCCGGATCGCGGTCGGACGGCGCGTCCTCGGCGGTCAGATAGCGCCAGCCCTGCATCGGCCGGTGCGGCAGCGAGACCGTATCGACCAATGTGGGATCGAGCCGGATCAGGCAAAACCGTGCGCCCTCGCCATCGACACCGGGATCGAGCGCGATGATTCGCTGGCGCACCCGGACCTGACCCTGAATGATCCAGTAGAGCGAGCCGCCCGCCAAGATCTCCGCGGCACGGCGCGGCATATTGCGGGTCCGATGCACCGGCGCATCCCCGCGGAGCATCCGGTCGGCCTGCCACTGCCGTAAATCGGCGACACTGGTGCAGCCGACGCACATCTTGATCAGATGAAGCGGCAAGGCTCAGTTCGCCGGCCGCTTGATCAGATAGAAAAAATCCCGGCTATCCGGCTCATCGACGAATTTGAGCTTGGTCCCGTCATCGCCGCCCCCCATCGGGCGAGTCAGATGCTCGGCCATCAGCCTGCCCTCCTCGGCGTGATAGACCGCGCCATAGACCAGCACAGGATTGTTCATGTCGAGCAGCGCTGCGTCCGAGCAGCCGAATGCCCGGAACGTCGCCGCCATCGCGTGGGGCGTGGCGGCGCTGAACACGCCATAGACCAGATAGCTCGTGCCATCGGCGGGCAGCACGCAAACCCCGGCGCGCATCGTCAGCAGATGCCCGTCATTAGAGCCTGACCAATTGCCGTTAATGTCGTTGGCGTGCGGTCCATCCTTGCCATTCTCGACCAAGGACAACCCGGCCTGACGCGCGACCAGCAGGCCCAGCGCGCCCTTGCGGGCATCCTCCGCACCGAATGTCCGGATATGCGGCATCCCGTCGAGCCCGGCATAGATCGTGACCAGACCAGGATTGAGACGCGAGAACACCACGCCATCCTCGGCGAACCCGTAATGCAGCCCGATCGTCTCACCTGACTTGAAGGCGCCATGCTCCCGCTTGAAGCCGCCGGTAAAGCTGCCTGCAAGCAGACTCCGTTCATAGGGCGGCACCATGCCGATCCGGGCGAGCGGCGCGGCACTATCAAACCCGTCAGGTCCGGGGCCGTCATGCGGTTGCGGCGACCGATTGGACCAGCCCAGCATCGGATGGGTCGCGCCCAATGTATAACGGAGCGCGTAGCGGCCCATATCCCAGGCCACGAAATAGGCCTCATTGGCGTGGCCCGGATCATTTACTGCCCCGGCCGCCTCGGGGGTCAACACCGTGGCATAGACCCCCGGCGTATGATGCGCGGGATACCAGGTACCGATCCGAAAGTTTCCCGGCGCGGCGCCATCGACCGCAATACCAAGCTGCGTTGAACTCTCGGTGCGCTCGCTCCAGCCGGCAGCCAGCAAAGCCGGCGGCGGCCCGACCCGTGGCCCCGCGACCATGCTTCCTGCCACGCCATAGGTCGCGGGCTGCGCCGTATCATTGAAATTATTCTTATAAAAATTGATCAGCGTCTCGCCAACCGAGCCGGTCACACGCAGCATGTCGGTGGTCGCCTCCAAGACACTGCGCTGACCATGCGCCGGACGCCGCAACCAGATCAGCCCGCCACAGATCGGCGCGTAGGCCGAGCCGGTCTGCACCGCTGCACTGAGCCCGTCGGGCGCGTCCAGCGCACAGGCTCGCTGCTGCTTGCCATAGCTGACCAGCAGTTCGCCCGGCTTTTGTCCCAACGTCAGTGTCATACCGTCCGGCGTTTCCAAATGGAGGGTTTGTTGATCATCACCACTGCGGAGGCTCAGGAGATACCAGCGCCCAACGGTCGGGTTGAGATCGATGAGCTGCAGCCTGCTCCCATCGACAGCCACGCCCTCCATCGTTTTCTGCCAAGGCTGGAGATCCAATATCGAATGGGATGATTCTGCGGCAAAGGCGGGAGCGGCGATAGAGAGCAGCACCAATGCGGTCACCGTCCAGCAATACTTCCTCCCTCCCCCTTCGTAGGGACGGAGGCGCGGAGCGACGGGTGGGGGGTGTCGCCGGCTGGTTTGAATCGCCGGACTGCGAAGACGGCTGACGCGGCAGAGCGACCCCCACCCCACAAGGGGGAGGGAAAGATGAACGGCATTCGCGGTAAAGGCTCCAAATCTAGCGAAGCACATGGAAATCGTGACCTAAAAATAAGGGGCGTTTCAGCTACCGCACCGGCCGAACGCCTTCAACAGAAATGCATACTCCTCCGCGATTTCCTCCAGCCGGTCGAACCGCCCGGATTTGCCTCCATGACCGGCGCCCATATTGGTTTTTAGCAATAGCGGTTGCTCATCAAGCTTGGTGGCGCGCAAGAGCGCGGCCCATTTGGCCGGCTCCCAATAGGTCACGCGTGGATCGTTGAGCCCGGCGGTAATCAGAAGCGGCGGATAGGCCTGCGGGCGGACATTGTCGTAGGGCGAATAGGATCGAATATAATCGAACGCCGCCTTGTCCTCGATCGGATTGCCCCATTCCGGCCATTCGGCGGGGGTGAGCGGCAGGGTTTCGTCCAGCATGGTGTTCAGCGCATCGACGAACGGCACATGGGCAACCGCGGCACGCCACAGTTCCGGCGCTTCGTTCAGCACAACGCCCATCAACTGCCCGCCGGCCGACCCGCCGGAAATCGAGATCCCGCCGGGCGTCGCATAGTTTTCGGCGATGAGGAATTTTGCGGCATCGATAAAATCATGAAAACAGTTCCAGCGCTGCTTGCCCTTGCCGCCTTCATACCAGCCACGGCCCAGCTCGTCGCCGCCGCGAATATGAGCGATCGCATAGGCAAATCCGCGATCGAGCAAGGACAGCCGGCTTGACGAAAAGCTCGGCTCCATGCCGATGCCATAGGCGCCATAGCCATAAAGATGCAGTGGATTGCCATCGCCGCGACGCCAATCCACGCGATGGACCACAGAAATCGGGATCATCGCCCCGTCACGCGCGGGCGCCAGCAGCCGCTCCGCCACGTAGAGCGACGGGTCATAGCCTGACGGAATCTCCTGGATCTTCAGAATTTTCCGTTCGCCGGTTGCAATGTCTTCTTCAAATACCGTCGCCGGGCGGACCAGCGAGGAATAGTCCACGCGGATCGCCGACGGGTCAGGCGACGGGTTGGCGCCCAGTTCGGCCTGATAGGCGACATCCGGAAACGCCAAAAAGCGTTGATGGCCATCCAGATAACGAAGCCGGATTTGATCCAAGCCGTCGATCCGTTCGGAGATGACCAGCACGCGGGCAAAGGGCGTTATCCCGCGGATGTAGTGCGCGTCGCTGCCGGGAATAACTTCCTGCCACATCGCAGGACCAGGATGGTCAAGGGTCGCGCGAACCACACGGAAATTGCGATGCAAATCGTTGGTTCGGATGAAGAGCGCCCCGGCCCCGTGATCCGCCTCGTAGAGCGTTCCGGCCCAGCGTGGTGCGATCAAAACGGGGGCGGCGAATGGCTGATCGGCGGGGATAAAGCGCACCTCGCTGGTGACGTGATCGCCGGTTTGGATAAAGATGACCTCACGACTCTGCGAGGATGCGGCTGAGACCCGAAAGCCGGTATCGGCTTCATGATACAGCACCCGGTCGGCGGCCACATCCTGCCCCAGCACATGCGCGCGGATCTCGTAGGGCCGCCATTCATCGTTCAATAGCGCATAGAGCAGCACATCGCCCCCGGCCGACCATACCGCCGCATCGATCGTATCGGGGAGTTCGTCGGGCAACAGGTCGCCGGTGACAAGATCCTTGACCCGGATCGTGAAACGCTCCGCGCCGCTGTCGTCAACAGAAAAGGCGAGCTTCGTGCCGTCCGGACTGGGATGGAAACCACCAAGGCGGAAGAACGCCTTGCCTTCAGCGAGAGCCGGCTCATCCAGAACGAGCTCCTCGGCGGCATCTTGCGACCGGCGCCGATACCACCGGCGATATTGCTGACCGGGATCGAACCGCCAATAATACAGCCAGCCATCGCGCTCGACCGGGACCGACTGATCATCCTGCTTGACCCGTCCCTTTAGTTCGTCGAACAGCGTGCCGATCAACGGTTTCAGCGGCGCCAGAAACGCCTCGGCGACGGCGTTCTCGTCCGCAAGATATCGCAATATTTCCGGATCCTGAACGGTGGGGTAGTTCGGATCGCGTAACCAGTGATAGGGATCGTGCAGCACGGAACCATGAACTTCACGGCGATACTCGCTCCGGCGCGCCACAGGCGGCATTCGTTTCTCCTTCGAGAGCGCGATATCTGACTCATCGCTCCCTCTCTGCCCCGTTCGGGCGGAGAGGGGATTTCCTTTCGATACCGCTTCAATTGTCGATCTGCACAGGTTAACGGTCAATGCTTTCCGACCGCACCAATTCCTGCTATCGTGATAGAAATTATCGGTTGATTCCGGTCGTTCGAACCCCACAACAATAAGAATTAGGGGAAGATAACATGTGTGACTGGGTGGAATCAGGTCGGGAGCCGGAACTCCGCGAAATATTCAATGATCCGATCGTGCGAATTCTCATGGAAAGCGATCGGACCAGTCAGGCAGCGATTGAGCGCCTGTTGAGCGCAGTGTCCAAGATTGGATTTCCGCAACTTCCCGCAGCGCTCGCCTAAGCGGAGCGCGGTAGTTCCGGCAATTGCTGGATCGGCATCTCATCAGCCAGCCGCTCCCAGATTGCAGCGAACTGCTCATGGTTTTCGCGAAAGACGGCCATTAATGTCGGGTCGAAATGCAGCTCTGGGCGGAGTCTGTCATCGCCATTGACGATAATGTTGACCGTCCTTTCATGGCTGAAGCCGAGTTTGTAGGGCCGCGTACTGCGCAAAGCATCGTAGACGTCAACAATCGAGACGATACGTGCCTCCAGCGGAATCTCCTCGCCCTTAAGCCGCCTCGGATAGCCGCCGCCAGCCCACATTTCATGATGCGCATATGCGATCTCGGCCGCCATCGCGAGCCGCGGATAGCCCGCCAAAATCTCGTAGCCAAGCGTTGTGTGACGCGCCATTTCGGCAAATTCGCGGTCATCCAGCCGGCCGCGCTTGTTCAGCACGGAATGATCAATGCTCATCTTGCCGATATCATGCAGCTTCGCGGCCCAGCGCAGCTCTGAGCAGAAATGCTGCGAATGCCCGGCGAGGCGCGCCAATTCCCCGGAATATTCGCTGACGCGCTTGACGTGCTCACCGGTGGTCTCGTCATATTTCTCGGCTGCCCGCGCCAGCAGTTCGACCGATGACATGAAGGCACGCTCGGTCTCGGCCGACAAGGCGACGATCTTGGCGCGCTGCTGTTTCAGGACCTTATTGCGCTTCTCAAGCTCAATATTCCGCTGCGCGATCTCCTCATGCGCAACCATGCGCTCGATGATCCGGCCGGCAATATTGCTCGCCGGCGCGATAATGCCGTCGAGCTGCCGATCGAACGGGACGATTTTCCCGTCCTCGACGCAATTGATCAATTGCACCACGCCGATGATCTTGCGTTCGGGTGTGACCAGCGGAAAGCACAGCATGGATTTTGTGGTATAGCCCGTCCGCAGATCATAATTGCGGTTGAATTTGAACGGCAGGCTTGGTGGCAGCGTATCGACATCATCGACGAACAGCGTCTCCCCGGTGGTCGCGACGAAGCCCGAAATCGACCCCGTATCGACCGGCACGACGAAGACCGCGCTTTCGGTGAAGACTGCATCATTCTGGGTATGCACCGCCTCAAGCCGGCGCTTGCTGCCTTTACCGCGAACTATAAAAATTGTTCCGGCCTGAGCGCGAGTCAGTTCGCGGCATTTGGTCAGGACCTGCGCGGTGAGCGACTTGACGGTGACTGAAGGTCCCTGATCGAGGAATTCCAGGAACTCTAACGCGTAACTATCTCTCATCGCCGGGCTGTCCGCTCTGTCCGTTCGGCGCGGTGGCGCGCCATTTTCAGTAGATTAGCATAGGGCGGACGAACAAATCTTGCTCGTTTCGCCGAATGCCCCCTCATCACGGCACAAAAAAGGCCGTACGGACGGAACCGTACGGCCTCTTTTCCACGAACGGCGTGAGACCCTAGTCGCGACGCTGCCCGAAGAACTGCAGCAGCATCAGGAACAAATTGACGAAGTCGAGATAGAGCATCAACGCGCCGAGCAGCGCGGTGCGTGCCACCAGATCACCCTGGCCTTCGACATATTGCTCCTTGATACGCTGCGTATCCCAGGCGGTCAGGCCAGTGAAGACCACGACACCGATCACCGAGATCGCGAATTGCAGCGCCGAGGACGCCATGAAGATATTGACCACGCTGGCGATGATGATGCCGAACAGGCCCATCACCATGAACGATCCCATCTTCGTAAGATCGGCCTTGGTCGTGTAGCCGTAAAGGCTGGTCGCCAGAAAGGCCGACGCCGCGATGAAGAAGGTCTGCGCGATGCTGGCCCCGGTATAGACCAGGAAGATCGAACTGAGCGACAGGCCAACCAGCGCCGCATAGACCCAGAAGGTCATTTGCGCCGCCCCAAGGCTCATCGTGTAGATCCGCGCGGAGAGGAAGAACACCAGCCCCAACGGCGCCAGCATCACCACAAACATCAGCGGCGTATGCGCGATCTGCGCGTAGAAGCCGCTATCGGCCCCCAGCCACGCGACGATCCCCGTGAGGACAAGACCTGACGCCATGTAGTTGTACACGGTCATCATGTACTTGCGCAGGCCGAGATCGTACGCCGCCCCGGTCGCCGCTGCGCGGTTTACCGACCAAGGATTTCCCGAACCGTAAGACATCGAAGCCTCGTCTTTCACCGAATTAAACCTGCCATAGGATATTGTAAGTGCCGTTCCGGTTTCAATGACCAGTTGGTCGCGGCTGAGGAAGAAGTCGATTGAGCGAATTTTGGGCAGGGAGGAATTCACCCCTTTAGGAAATTCCTCCCGTGCGAAGCGGCCAGGGAGTGTACATATCTCGGCCACGTTAAGGAATGTACCATTTTAAGTGTTGGAAACTCCTCTTTCCCTCCCCTTGATGGGGAGGGTGGCGCCCAAGCGACGGGTGGGGTGCTGCCGCAGCCGCCGTTCGTGCAGGCACAGTCCGACAGCTCAACCCTAGCGGCACCATTCCTACACCCGGCGCTCCGCGCCACCCCCCCACAAGGGGGAGGGAAAGGAAATTGCTGGATGACCTCTCGATCCCGAGGCGGATGAGATGTGTACGCTCCCTCCCCCGCTTTGCGGAGGAGGATCTTGCGACTCGACCTAATTTCATACCCCTCGTAATCTTATTCACCGTATAAAATACGGCGATTAAGATTGCTCTGTGCGGTGAATAGGAGCTACATTCACCGTAGGAGGCGCGGTGAATGCCGGAGTTTATCCATGACCTGAAAGACTGGCCCCAATTCCGATGGAGCGACGCGCAGATCGCCGCACAGCTCGCGTCAGTCAGCCGCCACCAAGGCCGATTGATCGGACGGATGGAAGCGCTTGGCTTTCAGCTTCGCGCCGAGGCCGCCCTCGAAAGTCTGACCGAGGAAGTGATCAAGTCCAGTGAGATCGAAGGAGAAATGCTCGGCAAGCAACAAGTGCGCTCGTCGATCGCGCGCCGCCTTGGGCTCGATATTGGCGCGCTCGCCCCAATTGACCGTAACGTCGAGGGCGTCGTCGAATTGATGCTCGATGCGACGCAAGGCTACAACCAACCGCTGACGGAAGAGCGGCTATTCGGATGGCACGCCGCGGTCTTCCCAACGGGCCGCAGCGGGATGACGACGATCACCGTCGGCGCATGGCGTACGGACAAGTCAGGGCCGATGCAGGTGGTCTCAGGCCCGATTGGCCGCGAGCGCGTCCATTATGAAGCGCCGGTCGCATCCCGTCTCAAGGGAGAGATGCGCGCCTTCCTCAAATGGTTTAACGCAGGACCGAGCATCGACCCGGTGCTGAAGGCGGCCGTCGCGCATCTTTGGTTTATAACGGTCCACCCGTTTGAGGATGGCAACGGCCGCATCGCGCGCGCGATTGCCGACATGGCGCTTGCCCGCTCCGAAGAAACTCCACGGCGGTTCTACAGCATGTCGGCCCAGATCCGCGCCGAGCGGAAACGCTATTACGACATCTTGGAGACGACCCAGAAGGGCAACCTCGACATCACCCAATGGCTGCAATGGTTCCTTGCGTGCCTGGACCGCGCCTTCGACGGCGCGGAGATGACCCTTGCGTCCGTTCTACGCAAGGCGCGCTTTTGGGATACCTACGCCCACCAGCCATTGAATCATCGCCAGCGTAAAATGCTGAACCGCGTCCTGGACGGGTTCGAGGGCAAACTCACCAATTCGAAATGGGCGTCGCTCACGAAAACCTCCAGCGACACCGCGCTCCGTGACATCGACGACCTCGTCAGACGAGGGATTCTCGCAAAGGACGTCGGCGGAGGCCGCAGCACAAGCTATTCCGTCATAGCAAGCACGGCTGACGCCCTGCGCGCCGTTGCAAACTCCGCAAGAGCAAACGCCGACATTCAAGTCGTGAGCGGTGGGAACGCCCCAGATCAGCTGCAAAGAGCCCAGAACCGTGAGAGCATCGAAACTATCGCCGACCAGATCGACGCACTCGCCGATGAATCCCTGCACCGCGAAATTCTCTATCCCGAATTTGAGTCGCTTCTTCATCAGCTTAAAATTTTCCCCGACGGCCCGCTGGTAGCGATGGTCTACCGCATGATGCAGCGAGGGCTATAACCACGCTGGCGGTTCAAAATAAGGACGCACGTCCGAATCTACTCCTGCGCCTCAGCACCGGCGGGAAATTGGTACTGGCAGTACCGGCAGATCGATGCGGCAGCCTTGATAGTTTCTGCACATCGTGGACAATTCTTGGTCTGGTACGCGATTGGGTTTTCTCCTAGATCCATGACGCTGCCGATAAGACCAAAGCTCCGTTGCGGAAATCTCATCATTAATCCACCCAGCGCGACGATCAGCGCGCCGACACCGGCAGTCCACAGCCCACTGCCTGCACTAACTTGGGTTCCTGTCGACCACCAAAGAAGGGGCGTATAGGTGTCGAAAACGGCGATCACTGCGAACAAGACCCCGGTCCCGACAGCGACATGCGCGGAAGCCTTCGAGCCAACATTGCGGAACCGAGCGACAGAGACGATCGCCGCGACGGTACACAGGAGGAAGACTGGATGTTTCTCAATCATCATGTCGTCCTGAAGCACATAGCCGTTTAGGGTGAGGCTAGGCATAAACATGGAGACCGCGACGAGAGCGCCGCCGAAAAGCGTGGTTGCCGCCGACGCCAAATGGAACGGTAGCGATCGGATCCCACGCTGAATGGCGACTTTTTCGGCTTCGTCAGACCGAATCTCCTCCAAGAAGCTCGACCATAATTGGGGCGAACGTGAAGAGGTTGTGGCGTCGGCTGGTCCGGTTTCTGCCGGGCTCGTGGATAGTGCCGACATTATGCTGCTGCTAGGGTTGATTGTGCCATCTACCGCACGCAGCGGGTCCTCTCCAAATCGGTTCGGACCTTTTGTACCCCGACAGCACCACCAGAATACGCTCCAAATCAACCCGACCAGGAAGACGATACCTATGAGCATCTGTATCGCCGACGGTAGGCTGGAGAGATTGATGTGAGTGATCGACACAACTGTTGGCCAACCTATATAAAGCGCCGCACTGAACTCGCCGCGATGATTGGTGTCCTGCATACGCCTTGCAACGACAGAAGCTGTCGGCAATGTCAGCCCCAAAACAGCAAGCATTTGAAGACCAGAGTCCTCCCTTCCTGAAAAATCTATGGCTCCGTCTACAAAACCGATAGCTGCACCCACAACGCAGGTGAATAAAATGAACCACCAGAACTCGGAGCGAGAAGCACGGCCTTTGAATGTTGCGTATTTTCTAAAGCAGGTTTTGATAGCCGTCTCAGCGTGCATCGATAACTCCTTGCGCGAGTTGGATGGATAAAATTTGGACACGATGCCAGGGCCAAATTCGGCTTGAACAGGGCCGACGCAGAGTGCTGGGCGGAGATCGTTGATTCCAGCAAAGCAATCGATCAGGCGTGTCACTCAAAAGGTGCCGCTCAGAGCGAGAGGATCGACGCCACGACAAGGATGATCCAGCCGATAACGCCCGGGCGTTTATTGGCGGTGCGTGCTGTTCTGGTTCGGGACGCTGGTCCCCAAAGCTGCCGCGTCGAAAACCAGCCATTTCCGATATTGACCCGCTGACGGCCGCCGATATTCGGGCCTTTGGTGACAGTCGTATCGCCGCTTTTCATTGAGACGCTGGCGGTCATGCCACGTTTCGGTGACCAACTAAAATTCCGCCACATGCCGGGACCGATCTTCTCGCGGCGTCGGTAATGCAGACTCATGTCGATGCTCCGGTTAAATCGCCTTGCCCATTTGTTCGAAGCTGCCGTCGATAAACGGCGCTTCTCCTTCAACTGGCTCGATCTCCGGAAATTCTTTCATTGCGAATTGCGCTATCGCCTCCGTCGTGTTGTAATCTATAGTACCGCTGACGACGCCACCCACCACGGGTAGCCAAGCCGCCAGATTGACGACCCCCGTCGTACCGAACTTGGTCGCGAACCGGAAACCAACAGCTCGATTGATGCTCTTAAGCACCTCACCCGATAGAGATTTCAGCAAATTATGTCCGACTTTCATGGAAACATGGACGCCGGCTTCCTTTAGAATTGCTCCCGCTTTTGCACCCAGAAGGCTGAGCTTCACAAAAGTCTTAACTTTATCATCCGTTAGATCATATCCGCGTAGGATCGCGATCGCCTGTACTAAACGGACCTGAAAATAGATTACAGAGACAATATTTATCGGTATTGCCACTAGAGCAATGATGTGACCGGGAAGGTTCATCGTGAACGATGATGAAGCGATCCATCTCTTCTGATTGCGAACCAGATGGGAAATCGCTTCGTCGGTATCGCCGTATTTATTGTCGTAGTGAGCTGCCAGTTCAGTCGCAGACTCAAATCGATCGGTGATCGTTTTAGCGACACGGCCAGATAAGGCCGATTCGATCAGGGGACTTCCTTCTGAATTTGGTGCATGCTTGCCGCTTGCTGCATCGTAGATCCAATCAAGCATCGCAATTATACGACTCTGCTTTGAGTCTGATTGATCAGGTTGTTCGTCCGGATTTTCCATACTTTTCACCTTCGTTAGCAAAGTCTGAGCGCTTGGTTGATCTCTTTATTTCTGCATTAGACGTTGGCGAAGTTGCGGCGATCATTTTCGCGCTTGCCTGAATGAAGATCAAGAACGAAACGTGTGTTAATACGACAATTCGTGTGTATCGGACAGTTGACTAGCGGTTCACGAAGGTCCCCATGGAGACCTTCGCAAAGCGCCTCAGGCAGTATGTCCGTGTTCTGGGGCTATCCGATTCAGAAGCTGCAAGACGCGCCGGCCTCAGCGAGCGGCGTTTTCACAATTATCTTGCGGCGACGCGTGAGCCTGATTTGGCGACCCTGGTTCGTATCTGCCAAAGCCTTGGCACAACTCCCGACGTGCTCCTAGGTTTCGATCAAGACGATACGAACCCGTCGACTTCGGCGGTTGTCGTTTCAATTTCTCAAGCTCTGAAATCGGCGCCAAGAGCAACACTTGAATTGGCAGCTGATTTGCTCGGCACTCTTCTACGTCACAGTCGGATAACCGCGTCGGACCGATAGTTGATGGAAGAAGGGCTATAGCTATGGCGAATATCAAATCGACGGATATGCTTTTCCTTGAGGACCTGTTGGAGGTAAGCCGCGCCGCCGAGACCGGCGAGACCTTCGTGAGCGCACGAGACCTATTTCCGACCTGAGGGTATAGGAGCGTCACTGCCTATCGGACTTCGGCAGATCTCGCCCCCGCTATCGAGGTCCGGCGCTCAACGGCGCTAGAGCCATATGAATTTAGGATGAGTCGGCAAATCGTAAGAAAGTCCCCTCTCTGCCCTTCAGGGCGGAGAGGGTTAGGGAGAGGTGGGTTTCGCCGAGAACGACATCCTCGACGACTTGCGCTCGGCGGCCCCACCTCGCCCCGGCCCTCTCCGCCCCAAAGGGGCAGAGAGGGAGAAAAAGAAAATGACCAGACTCAATATCATACAGCCCTAATCCTGTCGCAGCTGCCCCACCGCGCTGTCGCTGAGTGCCCGCCAGCTACCGGCAAGCGCGACGGCCAACGTGGCGATCAAACAACCAGCCAGCGTCAGCGCCACACGGCCGGTCGCGAACTGCCAGTCGGACTTCATCACCAGCACGACGACGAGCCAGGAACCGAGCGCGCCGAAGCCGGTCGCCAGCAATCCGGTCATGACCCCCAGCGCGCCATATTCCAGCAGGATGCCACGGGCGATCATCGGTCTTGTGGCGCCCAGCACCTTTAGAATGGCACTGTCGTAGAGACGCCGCCGCTGCCCCGCCGAGACAGCGCCGGCCAGCACGAGGATACCCGCGGCGATCGTGATCACCGCTGTCAGCCGGACCACCATCGACAGATCGGCGAGCAGGCCGCGCACCCGCTCCAGCTCCTCGCGGACCCGGATGGTCGAGATGTTCGGGAACTGGTCGGTCACCGCCTTGGAGAGCGCTTCTTCATTTGCCTCTGTATCCACCCGGACAGTCGCGATTACCGTCTGCGGTGCGTGGTCGAGGGCGCCGGGGGCGAAGACTGTGAAGAAATTGATGCCGAGACTGCCCCAGTCAATCTGCCGGAGATTGGCGATCCGCCCGGTAATCTCCCGCCCGGCGACGTCGAATCCCACCGTGTCGCCGAGCTTAACGTGAAGCCCGTTGGCTAGCGAGCGATCGATCGAGATCAGCGGCGGCCCTTGATAGTCAGAAGGCCACCATGTGCCATCCACGACGGTCGACCCGCGCGGGATTTCGGCCGCATAGGTCAGCCCGCGCTCTGAATCGACCAGCCGCCGCTGATCCGGCTCGATTTTGGCCTGCGCCGCCGGCACGCCGTTGATCGTGGCGATTCGGGCCCGCAAGCTTGGCAATTTGACGAGATCGGAGGCGCCCGGCTGTGCCTTCACCAGCGTTTCGAACGGGCCGATCTGGTCCGGCTGAATGTCGATGAAGAAAAAGCTCGGCACGCCGGCGGAAACCCTGGCATCGACCTCGCCGGACAGGCTGGCCTCGACCGACGTCACCGCGACCAGCACCGTGAGGCCGAGCCCGAGCGACAGAACGATCGTCGGCGTCATCGCCCCTGGCCGGTAGAGATTAGCCAGAGCAAGGCGCAGCCACGGCAGGCGCGGCCGGCCGACCCGGCGCGCGGCCGCCATCACCACCCAGCCTGCAGCCTGAAATGCGCCAAGCGCTACGATGGATGCCACCACAAACCACAGGGCCAGCCGATGGTCCTGCACGCCGATCAGCACCAGCAAGACCACCAAGGCGGCAACGAAAAGCATCGCCCCCCGATCACGCCAACCCAACGCCATGCGGCGCGGTACGATCGACCCGCGAAACAGAGACGCGGCCGAAACCAGCCGTGCCCGTGCCAGCGGCACCAGCGAAAAGCCCAGCGCGATCAACAGGCCGAAGGCCGCACCTTGGACAAGCTTCGCCGGATAGACCGCAAGGCGGAGCTGAACCGGCAAATCGGCGCCGACAAAGGCTTGGACGAGCCAGGGCGAGATCGCCCCGAACACGAGACCGATCAGGCTGCCCAAACTTGCCAGCACCATGATCTGGAACAGATAGGTGAGATAGATGAGGCCCGCCGAAGCGCCGAGGCATTTCAAGGTGGCGATCACGTCGGCCCGCGCCGCGAGATAGCTGGCGCTCGCATTGCCGACCCCCACACCGCCGACCAGCAGCGACGTCAGCCCGACCAGCGAGAGAAACTGCGCCGTCCGCTCGATGAATTCGTCGACACCCGGCGACGCATGCGCCAGATCGCGCGACTGCCAGCCGGCATCTGGAAACTGCCGATCCGCCGCCGCGATGAACGCTTGCGCATCGTGGCCTGGCGGCAGCAGCACGCGATAGGCCGTCGAGCTCAACGTGCCCGGCTGATTGAGCCCGGTGCGGGCGAGCGCTGCCGTCGCGATCATCAGGCGCGGTCCCAGCGAAAACAGGCTGGTCGCGGCATCCGGCTCGCGGGTCAGCGCGGCCCGCAGCTCAATTTCGGCCCCGCCCAGTTTGATCCGCCCGCCTGGCGCCAGATGCAGCCGTTCGAACACCAGCCGATCGGCGACCGCGCCCGGCACGCCATTGCGGACGGCCAACGCATCTTCCAGCATCATGCCGGGCTCCAACGCCACGGACCCAGATAGGGGATAGGCGCTATCGACGGTCTTCAGCTCCACCAGAGTTCGGGAGAGATCATCGGGCGTCCGCGCCATCGCGCGCATCAGCCGGACTTCGGAGACCCTGCCCTGCTGCTTCAGCCAGTCAATTGTCTCGGGCGGCAACACACGCTGCGCCAAATGGAATTCGACATCACCGCCGAGCAGATCGCGCGCGCTGTCACTGAGGCCACCGACCAGAGCAGCCGAGATCGAGCCAACCGACGCGATGGCCCCGACGCCGATCGCGAGACAGGCCAGAAACACGCGAAATCCCGCGAGCCCGCCCCGCAGCTCCCGCCGCGCCAGGCGCCAAGCGCTTGCGATCAATGCCGGATAAGACGTGAGGCTGAGGCGCAAGATTTTGCTTTCCATGTTTATTCTCCCTCTCTGCCCCTTAGGGGCGGAGGGGGTGGGGGTGAGGTGGGGACTCGCGGTTTGCGGATCGTCGCCAATCTCGCTTCGGCACGGCCCCCCTCACCCATCCTCTCCGCCCTAAAGGGCAGAGAGGGGCGATGACCTATTTCCGGCGTTCTACACATGCACGCTCAGCCGCACCGGTTCCGCCGGCCGATCGCCGGTGATTTTGCCATCGGTGAGTTCAACCATACGGCCGCAGCGCGCGGCAATCGCCGGATCATGGGTGACCATGAGCAGCGTTGTGCCGATCCGTTGCTGAAGCCCGAAGATCAGATCCATGATCCGACCACCGGTCGCCTGATCCAGATTGCCGGTCGGCTCATCGGCCAGCAGCAGCGTCGGCTCGGCGGCAAACGCGCGCGCGAGGGCGACACGTTGCTGCTCGCCACCTGAGAGCTGGCCTGGGTAATGCCGGCTGCGCTGCCCGAGGCCGACGGACTCGAGCAGATCCTGCGCGTGATCGAACGCGTCCTTCCGGCCGGCAAACTCCAGAGGAATGGCGACATTTTCCAAGGCGCTCATGGTGGGCACCAGGTGGAACGACTGAAACACGATGCCGATATGATCGCGGCGAAACCGGGCGAGACCATCCTCGTTCAATGCCGTAAAATCGGTTCCTGCAATCCGGATACGGCCCGTGGTCGGGCGCTCCAAGCCGCCCACCACCATCAAGAGACTGGTCTTGCCGGATCCGGACGGGCCGACCACGGCGACGGTTTCGCCAGCACCAATCGAAAGATCGACGCCACGCAGGATATTGACCGCACCGGCATCGCTCGGGAGAGTCAGCGTTATATCCTGGAGCTCAATGACGGGTTCGGCGGAGACAGGAGCGGACATGCACAGACTTTCAAGGTGGCGGACCCACGGCGGATATCGGTCGAGTCAGCGTCAAATCAACCGTAAGCATCGGATCATAGGCGGTTTTATGCTGCTGATGGCGGCTCTCTTCGCCGCACCCGCCGCGAGTCTGGCCGCGCCGATTCGGCTCATGGCACTGGGCGATAGCCTGACCGCTGGCTTCGGCCTGCCCGCGGATCAGGGTTTTACCGTCAAGCTGCAAGCGGCGCTGCGGGCCAAGGGGTTTGACGTGATCGTCCTCAATGCCGGCGTGAGTGGCGATACCAGCGCGGGAGGGCTCGCCCGCCTGGATTGGGCGCTCAGCGATAAACCTGATGCGGCGCTGGTCGAACTCGGCGCCAACGACATGCTGCGCGGCCTCGACCCTGCGGCGGCCAAAGAGAATCTGTCCAAGATCCTCGCCCGGCTGCAAACAGATCACATCAAGACCCTGCTGTGCGGGATGATGTCGGTCGATAATTGGGGGCCGGACTATAAGAAAAATTTCGAGGGGATCTATCCGGCGCTTGCGCAGCACTATCAAGTTGCGCTTTATCCGTTTTTCCTGGATGGGGTCGCGCTGAACCCGGCGCTCATCCAGAATGACGGGCTGCATCCGAATGCGGCCGGTGTCGATGTCATTGTCGCGCGGATCCTGCCCGCGGTCACAACACTTCTTACAGGGCTTGGCCAGCCGAAATAGCCAATCATCCATGCTGAGACTCTTCGTCGGCATTCCACTGCCCCCGGCGCAATGCCTCACCTTGTCCACGATCTGTGTCGGATTGCATGGCGCCAACTGGGTGGATCCGGGCAATTATCACGTGACCTTGCGCTTTATCGGCGAGGTCGATGAGGGTGTTGCCGCCGATATCGACGATGCGCTGAAGGCCGTGCGCGCGCAGCGTTTTAGGCTGACCATCGCCGGTCTCGATCTCTTCGGCACGGCAGAGCGGCCGCGCACGCTTTATGCCGCGGTCGAAAAACCGCCAGGATTGCAGGCTCTGCATGAACGGGTCGAGATGGCGATCGGCCGGGCGGGCCTGCCGCCGGAGGGACGGCGCTATACGCCGCATGTCTCACTTGCCCGCTTCCAGGGCGGCAATCTGGCCGAGATCCAGCGCTTTATCGCCGCGCATAATCTGCTGCGTCTGGACCCGTTCGAGGTCGAGGAATTTCAGCTGATCGCCAGCTACCTCAGCCGCAGCGGTGCGATCTATGAGGATGTCGCGTCCTATCGGCTCCGCTGAATGTCAGGCGACCTGCTGTTCCGCGCGGCGGAAATGCCGTTCGAACGCTGCGACCATCTCATCGAACTGCCCTTGATGGTTATAGTCAGATGGTGCGGTGAAGATCACACACATCGCATCATCGAACGGCGTAATGACGACATTCAGCTTGCCGACCGCCGCCGGGAGCCCGAACATTGTGGTGGCGGCGAAGCCCGGGCACGACTTGCCGGCAAGGCGGTTCGGTGCCATTGAGACGATGCCGCCGGTCGGTACAGCACTCGATTCCGTATAGAGCACAGCCTTGACGCTGCGCTCCATCTTCTGCGCCATCCGACGAATGCCGACCCAGGTCAGCGCCCGGATCCCGCCGACTTCTTTGCAGTCGGCAAAGCCTCTCATTCGGTTCGCCAGATGCTGCATCACGCTGCGCGGTGTCGCATCGTCCGGAACCGGTAGGCGCAGATAGCCGATCAGATTACCCAGGCCGCATTCCTCGGTCCTGAGACCGCGATAATCGATCGGGATGGTGAAGCCGACATCGCCTTTTTGATGCCGACGCGCCCATTGCGCCAGGAAGACCGCGGCCTTGGGCAGAAGCTGCGAGACCGATCGATCGATTATCGCCCGGCGCCAAAGATAATGGGGCTGCGCGGGAGGCGTGCCGTGGGGCACCACGGCGATGCATTTGGTCGGTGGCACCGGCGGCTCCGGCACAATTCGGTCTTTGTAGCTCTCCTGAATATCGAGATCGATCAGGCGGGAGGTCGAGCCCAACAGGGGCTCGCCGCGCATCGCCCGCATGACATCATCGATCCAGAGCGCAACCCCACGGCCATCGATCGCCGCATGCAGCGCCCGAAAGACCAGCCGAACTTTGCCGTCGGTGCAGGGCACGACCAGCACATCCGAAATCGGCTGGCCTCGCAAGGCGCGGAACCGCTCAAGCAGGAACGGTGCATGCAACTCGCTGTCGCCGCGCCAATCAGACAGCTTCATTTGCCGCACCCGCGGCGCCACCCCGCTATCGACCCAGCGGGAAAACCCTAAAAATCCACGCAGCCGGACCCGGATGGCGGGATTGGCCTTGGCGGCACGATCGACCGCCTGTTGCAACCGGACGGGATCAATCTCGCCAATGCCTTCGATCACCCCGGTCGCGAGACATGGGTAGATCTCATCAAGCACCAGCCAATAGCGCTCAAGCGGCGAGACTTTGCGGTGATAGCGCCAAAAGATCATGTGGCTTCAGCAAATTGCTGCGGTTCGGCGGTTCGAACGCCGCCGCCAAAGCGGGCTTCGACCGCCGCGACCAGCGCGTCCAATTGACCTTCGCCATTATAACCGGACGGCGCCGCAAAGACGATGGTCACCGACCCTGGATAATTGACGAACACGATATTGAGCTTACCGATCGCGGCCGGCAGACCGTAGCTATCCGTTGCCTGAAACCCTGGAAAAGACGAATTTTCGGACGTTTGATTGCCCATTGACACGATGCCGCCCGAGGGCAAAGCAGAATTTGTCGTATAGAGTAACGGTTCGATCCTCGGCACCAGGGCCCGCACCATGCGTCGGATCGGAATCCAGTAAAGCTTGCGCATCCCCGGCGTTTCGCGGCAGTCGGCGAGGTGCCGAATCCGCTGCGTCAGATCCTGCATGAACATGCGCGGCGTCGCGGTTTCGGGGACACTCAGCCGCAAATATCCGGTGAGGTTCCCTATGCCCAGCTCATCTGTGCGCAAGCCGCGATAATCGATCGGAACCGTGAACCCCACAGGCCCCACCTCCTGGATGCGCGCCCATTCTGCGAGGAATATCGCCATTTTCGGCAGAAGTTGTGAAATCGGACGGTGGATCGTCAAGCGCCGCCACACATAGGAGAGCGGCAGTTTCGGACCGCTGCCAGGCCGAAGCACCGGGATAAAGGCAACCGGCGGCTCGGGCGGCGCGTCAGGCACCTTTGCCCGATATTTCTCCTGGATATCGAGATCGATCAGCCGCGACTGAGAACCGCGCAAAGGCTCCCCGCGCATGGCGCGGATCACTTCCTCCATCCAATGGATGACCCCTCTGCCGTCAATGGCCGCATGCACGGTGCGAAACACCAGCCGGATCTTGCCATCGCTGCACGGCACGATCAGCACATCGGCGATCGCCTGCCCGCGCAGCGCATCCATCCGTTCCAGCAGAAATTCGGCATGCTGCTCGCTGGTGCCGTCCCAGTCGGATCGGCTGAGCAGCCGTACGGGGGGTGCCACCTCGCTATCGACCCATCGGGCAAATCCCAGAAATCCCCGCAAGCGCACACGGACCCCGGGATTGGCTGCCGCCGCCAGATCGACCGCCTTTTGTAACGCAACCGGATCGACATGCCCGACGCCCTCGATCACCCCGTTGGTGAGGCAGCTATAGATCTCATTGATCACCAACCAGTAGCGTTCACGCGGCGCGACGCGTCTTGTGTAGCGGCGGAGCTTCATGATCCCCTACTTTCTGCGCTCGCGGTTTCTGGCTGCTGCGCGGCTATATTGGCGGTCGAAAAATGTTGGCTGAATGCATCGACCAACTGATCCAATTGCCCGCTCGTGTTATAGGCCGAGGGTACTGAAAATATTACTTCTATCCCGTTATCCGTTTGTAAAAAAATGATCGTGAATTTATTGCCGGGTACCGTTAATGGAAATGCCTTCTCAACGGAAAATCCAGGAAAACTTGCCGATTGCGGTTCGCGCTTACCCATCGATACAATGGTACCGGCCGGGATCCGGGTGTTTCCGCCATAGAGTATATGGGCGGCTAAGGGTTTCAGCTTTCGACTGAGAAACCGGGTCGGAATCCAGTTGAGCACCCAGATCCGCGCCGGTGACCGGCAATCGGCAAACTGCCGGATTTCCTGGTTCAACCGCTGCATGACCGTGCGGGGCGTGTCACCTTCAAGCACGGGTAAGTTGATCGAGCCGGTGAGGTTCCCGATCCCGTGAACCTCGGTGCGCAGACCCCGATAATCGATCGGGATGACGAACACCACCTCGCCCTTGGCAAAGCGCCGGGCCCACTCACTCAAAAATATCGCGACCTTAGGCAGGAACTGCGATACGGGTCGGTTGATCGTGGTGGCCCGCCAGACATACGCAATTTCGTCGCGGCCATCGGCGTCCGGCGGGATCACGGGAATGCAGTCTGTAGGCTTGATGCCAACCGGATCCACGACGCTAGCCCGATGCTTGGCCTTCACCTCGACGTCGCGGAGCCGGGTCGAGGAGCCTTTCAGCGGATCGCCACGCATCGCCCGAAACACGTCTTCAACCCACTGATCGAGCCCGCGCCCGTCGGTTGCGGCATGCAGAACCTGAAACACAAAGCGCGTTTTGCCATCCAGGCATGGCACGATCAGAATTTGCGCGATCGGTCCGCCGCCAAGCGGATCCAGACGTTGATTGAGGAACTCCGCGCCGCGCTCGCTTTTCCCGTCCCAGTCCGACGGCGGCAGCAGCTTTACTTCCGGCGGAATGCCGCTATCAACCCAGCGCGAGAACCCCAGAAAACCGCGATAGCGCACCCTGATCGCCGGATTCGCCGCCGCCGCCCGATCGGCCGCGGCCCGGAACGCAGCGACATCGAAGGCACCGCTCCCAACCAGGACGCACCCGAACTGGCAATGATGAATTTCATGGAGAACCAGCCAAAGCCGCTCGTAGGGGGAGACATATCGAACATAGCGGCGTGACTTCACGTCCAAATTCCTCCCGAGCCTCTAACAAGAAGCCGCCACACACAATGGATCGAGCCGCTCCGCCAATATGGCGGCTGAAGGATAGCAGTAAATCGCAAATACACCGTTAAACGTGTTTGGTTATGTCCCAGCTTTCTGCATGACGTAAGCTAGTCAGTCCTCATCCTATACAAAATATTATCTCTAGCGGCTTAGATTAGGTCCAGTCGCTGACATTTGGTGACGAGCACTCTCCCTCTCTGCCCTTCAGGGCGGAGAGGGTCGGGGTGAGGGGGGACTCGACGCTCACGTAATCGCGCCGATCTCGCGTCGGCACGCCCCCCCCTCTCCCTAACCCTCTCCGCCCTGAAGGGCAGAGAGGGCACTTTCTCTTTATCCCGCCCTACAGCGCGACATGCGCCTCAGTCGCCATCACGGCCGGGCATGCCGCCCGAATCGCGACGCGTCTTGAGAGAAATTGCTGAATGTGGCGACACAGCAGATCGGGCGCTTCTTCGGTCAAATAATGCCCGCCATCGAGCAAATGCAGCTCGGCTTGCGGCAGTAACCGCTTCAAATGATGGGCGGCGGCGACGCAGGGGGAATTCCGGCCGTATAGCAGCAAGACCGGCCGGTCGAAGGCGGCGAGCGCTTCGTCCGGCTCGGACTCCATCTCGAACACGTCTTTCAGCAGACTCGTTTCGAAGAACAGCGCACCCAGCCGCTGGCGCAAGCGCTCCAAGCGGCGCCCTGTCAGGCCAGCGCCCATATGCTGTTCGACGTAGCTATTCAGCACCTCGCGGGAATGGACGCCACGCAGACTGGGACCGACATACTCACAGGCCGGCATCGGCGCGTCGACCAGCACCAGCCGGCGAATCCGCTCCGGGTGCGCCAAGGCGAAGTGCAGCGCGATCAACGCCCCCATACTATGGCCGACCAGGTCGATCGGCTTCGTCGCAAAATCATAATGCGACAGAACCTGATCAAGATCCTCGGCTTGGCTGTCCAAATCGAACCCTGTGGTCGAGAGGGTGCTGGCGCCATGGCCACGCTGGTCATAGAGCAGCACCCGGCGCTCCCCCGACAGCCTGGACGCGATCGATGAGTACCAACTCGCCATATTCCCGGAGACCAGCCCATGCAGCATGGCCACGGTGGGCAGATGGTCGGGACCGAGCGCCAGGGTCGAGAGCTGCGCGCCCCGAACGGCAATCGTTTCCATCTCAGGCGACCCGGTGCAGCGCATCGGCGCTGGTGGTCAAGGCGAGAATATCATCTGCCGCCTGCACTGCACCCGGCGCGGCGCGGAGCGCACGGCCAAGTCTCTTGGCATTGAGCGCAAGCGACGGCGTGGCAAACAACTCCTCAATCAGCTTGATCGCGGTTGCCGGCGTCACCTTGCCGTAGCGCATGAACAAGGCTGCTCCGGCATCAATGACCTGACGGGCAATGACAGGCTGATCATCCCGGATCGGCGCCACGATCAGCGGCAGGCCGCGCGTCAGGGACTCGCACACTGTGTTATGGCCCGCATGGCAAATCACGCCATCAACGCGATCCAAGAGGTCAAGCTGGGGAACATAGTTGCAGACCAGCACATTGTCCGGCGCGTTCTCGGCAAGTTCCGGCGGGGCGACCATGACGGCCTGAATATCCGGAAGTTGGCGCAGCGCCTCGATCATCACTTCGAAGAACCGATTGCTGCCATCGCGGCTCACCGTGCCGACCGAAACCAGCAATTTGCGGCTGTCCGGGCGTAGCCACTGCCAGGGGAATTCGACAAACCGACGGCCGAGACCATGGGCCGGACCGACAAAACTGTACGGCGCATCGACCCGTGTGTGCGTCGTTCCCATGAGGCTTTCCATGGAAAACACGACGACATTATAGGGCGAGAAATCGGGCCGGGCGACGATCCGGTCCGGCGGCAGATAACCAGTTTGAAGCTCCAGAAACTGCTCTTCGACCCAGGCATCCAGCGACGGCGACATTTTCTGAATCGACGCGGTGGTCGTCACCAGCGTCACCCACGGCACATCGAACTTGCGCGCGACCAGCGCACCCGCCGGCATTTGATGATCGACAACCATGACGTCAGGGCAGAAATCGCGGACCGCCTCTTCCAATGGCGCCAGAACCTGCCGCGCCATGGGTATCATGTAATCTTCGAAAAACAGCCGAACGCTCTCAATGCCGCGCACAGTGGGGAGTGAAATGCACGTCACGTCGGCTTCGGATGGATCTACAGGATAAAGCTGAGCCTGGACGGGTAATTTGCCGCCAATCTGGCGTGCATGCACAGCCCAGGCGATACTATGTCCTTGGCTGGCTAAACGATCGGCAACGGCAAGGGCTGGATTAAGATGTCCTGTCAGAGGCGGGACGGTGAATAAGATTCGTGCCATCAGCGGTCCTTCGGCGCCCGCGGCGCTCCAGAGATAAAGTCCGTTAAATCTCCCACACTAAGTCCTATCAATTGCTGAATCGACTTGCCCGAGAGCCATCCTGCTATATCAAGATCCGTGCCAAAGTGGGCTTGAATCGCATCGGCAATCTTAACGAATTCTATACTCTCCAACTCCAAATCGTCGTTGAACCGAGTCTCGCGACCGATCTCGAAATCTTCGATCCAGTCTTCCTGAATGGTGCTTCGGATCTTGGCGATGACGATCGCCAGGATTTCATCGTTATGGCTGCTCATATGCTCCAGGCCCTCATGTGCCTAGTTTTAAGGAAGGTTCGGATGGATCCGACATCTGCCGAACAGCTTCAGTCAGAACCGGTGCTGCAAAACTCCAGCCAATAATGCAATCGTGTAACTGATGCGTAACGACCCATTTCCCGTTAACGCGCAGACAATCACCTTCACGTGACTCTATGATGAAATCATGAGGTTTTCCGCGGAGTCCGGTGCCATTTGCTTTGGCGACAACTTCTTTGGCCACCCAGCCGCGGGTATAGGCGATTGCATTGTCTTCACCGACAAGCAACGAAAGCTCATTTGCGGTGAAACTCATTGCGATGAAGACTTCATCGCGCGCTTCGATACGCTCGATATCGATCCCAACCGGTGCTTCGCCGACGATGGCGGCCGCAAGATTTCCCTTATGTGTCAGGGAGATATGGAGTGAGGCCGGCACCGTTTCGGTAACGTTAGGCTGGATATGCGGTGCGCCTAACGCATCGTTTTCGATCCTCAATTCCTGGGGAAACACCGAGTTCAGTCCCCGCTCGCGTCTGAGGTATGTCAATACCGCATCTTTTGCCGCGACTCTACCGCTTAACCACTGCCGACGCCGCCTTGGCGATTGTGACTCGTAGGTTTCTCGCTCTAGTGCTGTGAGGTACCGGCGGCTGATATAGTCGCGCAGGATCGCCGTGTCGTAACGATCCTCGAAGATCACCACATTGGGTGGGATCTGCTGGGATACGCTGGACTCCGACAGCAGCCGGCTGCTGACCCAAAAATTCTTGTCCATCTGATAGCGGCGGGTCCGCCAGCCATCGATCGCCACCCGCAAATTGCCCTGCAAGTCACGAAGCTGATGATTTGTAATGCAGTTCAGCGCGTCGAGCTCGATAACACGCACCTCGGCATCGAGCTTTTCACCGACCCGCGGGTCCGGCGCGAAGAAGCGGATGCGATCGACGCCCACCGGCATGGCAAGGCAATTTTCCGGCTGTTCCATGACCCAATAGCCGGCGAGCTGCCCCATATTGTCGAGCAACGCCCCCTTGCCGCTGGGCACCCGCAGCGTGCCGTCAATGCCGTTATCACCGATGCCGCGAAACGCGGCGACACCTTGATAGGCGGGCCCATGAAACATCCAGCGGCCCCGATAAAGCTCGACCGGATCAATCTCGGTCGCGCGCGCGCTGGTGAGTGGGGCCGGGCGCGCAAGGTCCGGCACCGGATAATCAACCGCGATTCGTACCCGCGCCTTAAAGTAGCCTAATATTTCAGCATTAATCGTGTCGGCATCGAGCGATTCGAGAGTGATGTCCACGGTCACCGGCGTCGATACCGCCAACCAGTTATAGGCCTGGATATCGAACAGCTCGATCACCTTGAGGCCCGGCAGCGCCTCTTCGACCGCTTCGCGGACCAGCATGACCTCCATCGTCATCGGCACTACCGGATGACGGTCGGCCGCGATCGGCCAGCCATCGCGCTGCGGAAAGAGTTCGTGATCCTTGACGTAAGGAATCGTCGTTTCGATATCGAGCACGCGCTGGATGCGGGTGCTAAGCCGTTCCATTGAACGAGGCCGGTCCCGAACTGGACCGTTGCGATGCTTCTGCCACGCGGCCAGGATCTCCCGGCTGGTGCGTTGGATATCCGCCAGCGTGTCGTGGACCAGCTGACCGACAGGGTCATTAGCGGCGACCGG